>PJTT01000060.1_pt1 | contig 210529 bp, 181 predicted proteins | sample 1512261 | NCBI WGS metagenome assembly PJTT01 (sample SAMN08177685, study PRJNA422409) | Soil metagenome, whole genome shotgun sequencing project. | isolation source: Soil (2) enriched on wood chips | place: USA: Madison | collected 2015-01-15 | reverse complement strand
TGCGAAAGCCCCGGTTGCCCTCTAGGTAAGCGGTGATAGCCGTGAGCTTGAACTGCTCTGTGTATTTACCCATAGATCCCCCACGGGTTGGATTGGTGTCCAACTTCTTGGGGGCAGTCCAGGGACCGCACCGCCCTCAAGGAATGTGCAGTACCTGTGGGAGCGGGTTCACCCGCGAAGAGGCCGGCACAGGCAATCAAACCTCCCGCAGGTTATGGCAGCGCCTGAACCGCGCCTCCAGGTTGCGATCAGGCATCTGGTGGCTGCGCAGGGCATTCAAGGTCTGCTCGACATAATCACGCGTAGTGCCATAGCGCCCCTTGGCATTGGCCAGGATCTGGCTGAGCAGGGTGTCCGGCAGGTTCCCGGCATAGCACGGCAAATGCCTCTCCAGCACGAAGCCCAGGGCCTGCACCTTGCTGCCATCACCCAGCCGGCAGCTGAGCCAGTGTGGCCGGTACGCCGGGTACGGCATCTCGCGCTGCCACAGGGCCATCAGCGACTCGTCCAGGCTGCTTTCATCCAGCCGGTAGGCAAAGCCACTGCAGGAGCCACCGCGGTCCAGGCCGAACACCAGCCCGGGGGTTTCCGGAGTGCCGCGGTGTTCGTGCGACCACAGGTACAAGCCACGGTGGTAACCATGTACCCGCGCGCGTTGACGCTCCACGGAGTTGCACTCCGGCCGCCATATCAACGAACCATAGGCGAACAGCCATACCGGCCCACCCTGATGGCGAGACATGGTTGTCTTCATGGAGTTGAACAATTGTTCGCGAGTATGTTGCTGACCGAAGTCGAGTGTCGGAGGATATGAAACTTCCCAGGACATACTTTCAAGTGCCGACATAAGCTGCCGCCATTATCCCTGTGAACTACGGATGTAGCGAGATTCGATTACGATGCGGCCCAAGGCCTCTGTACCAAGGGCGCTTGCAGTAACCATAGGACAGAAATGCAAGAATACTCAAGCCCTCGCGCCAGAGTTTCATCCGCGCTTCCGACGACTGGAAATACTGTTTCGGCAACTGTGAAAGTTATTAGCCAAGGCGGTAACAATTACCGCCTTATACCCAGACTTGCAAACTTCGGTTATTAACCGCGTGGTGCGTAGGCAAACACATCCGCACGCATGCGATGCGCATCCATACCGGCTTCGACCAAGGCATCGAGCGTGGCATAGATCATGTTCGGCGAGCCGCTGGCATACACATGCACGCTGTTGAGGTCGGCGATGTCCTCGCAGACCGCCTCGTGCAACATGCCGCAACGGCCTTCCCAGCCACACAGGTCGCTGACCACCTGGTGCAGGAACAGGTTTGGCAGGCGCTGCCATTCTTCCCAGTGCTCGATCTGGTAGAAGTCCTCGGGCCGGCGCACGCCCCAGTACAGGTGTACCGGGTGCTTGAAGCCCTGGGCCCGGCAGTGCTCGACAAGGCTGTGCATCTGGCCCATGCCCGTGCCGGCAGCGATCAGCACCAGCGGCCCGTCGGGCAATTCGGCCAGGTGGGTGTCACCGAACGGCAATTCGATGCGTGCCAGGCGCTCGCGCTGCAGCTGGGCGATAAGTTGCAATGCGCTGGGCTCGCGTGCCAGCACATGCAGCTCCAGTTCGCGCCCGGCATGGGGCGCGGAAGCCAGCGAAAACGCCGACTGCTTGCCACCCTCACGCTCGATCATCAGGTACTGCCCGGCATGGTAGCGCGGCGGTTTGCCGGCCGGCGCGCGCAAGCGCACGCGCCAGACGTCGCCACCGACCTCGACGCACTCACTGACACTGCACGCCAGTTTGCGCACCGGCAGCTCGCCCAGGGCGAGCACACCATCCCAGAGCAACACGCAGTCCTCCAGCGGTTCGGCAATACAGGTGAACAGCTCGCCATGGTCGCGGACTTCGCCGTCCTGGCGTACCCGGCCTTCAACCAACAACGCGGCGCAGACATGGCAATTGCCATTGCGGCAGCTGTTCGGGCAGTCATAGCCCAGCCGCCGCGCTCCATCCAGGATCCGTTCCCCGGGTTCGAGCGCCAGCACCGCCCCGGACGGCTGCAACGTTACCTGCATCAATCTATTCCCAATTGATCCCACAGCTCATCGATACGGCGGGTGACGGCTTCGTCCTTGACGATGACCCGTCCCCATTCGCGTGTAGTCTCGCCCGGCCACTTGTGCGTGGCATCCAGGCCCATCTTCGACCCCAGCCCGGATACCGGCGACGCGAAGTCCAGGTAGTCGATCGGGGTGTTGTCGATCATCACCGTATCACGCTTGGGGTCCATGCGCGTGGTGATGGCCCAGATCACATCGTTCCAGTCACGGGCATTGATATCGTCGTCAGTGACAATAACGAACTTGGTGTACATGAACTGTCGCAGGAACGACCACACACCCAGCATCACACGCTTGGCGTGGCCCGGGTACTGCTTCTTCATGGTCACCACCGCCATGCGGTATGAACAGCCTTCCGGCGGCAGGTAGAAGTCGACGATTTCCGGGAACTGCTTCTGCAGGATCGGCACGAACACTTCGTTCAGCGCCACACCGAGGATCGCCGGCTCATCTGGCGGGCGGCCGGTATAGGTGCTGTGGTAGATCGGTTTCTGCCGGTGGGTGATGCGCTCGACGGTGAACACCGGGAAGCTGTCCACTTCATTGTAGTAGCCGGTGTGGTCGCCGTACGGGCCTTCCGGGGCCATCTCGCCCGGGTGGATCACGCCTTCCAGGATGATTTCGGCAGTGGCCGGTACCTGCAGGTTGCTACCCCGGCACTTGACCAGCTCGGTGCGGTTGCCGCGCAACAGGCCGGCGAAGGCGTACTCGGAGAGGGTATCCGGCACCGGAGTCACGGCACCGAGGATGGTGGCCGGGTCAGCACCCAGGGCCACGGCGACCGGGAACGGCTGGCCAGGGTTTTTCTCGCACCACTCGCGGTAATCCAGGGCGCCACCACGGTGGCTGAGCCAGCGCATGATGACCTTGTTGCGACCGATCACCTGCTGGCGGTAGATGCCCAGGTTCTGGCGATCCTTGTTCGGGCCGCGGGTTACTGTGAGGCCCCAGGTGATCAGCGGCGCCACATCGCCCGGCCAGCAGTGCTGGATCGGCAGGGCGCCGAGGTCGACATCGTCACCCTCGACCACCACTTCCTGGCAAACCGCGTCCTTGACCACTTTCGGTGCCATCGACACGACTTTCTTGAAGATCGGCAGCTTGGACCAGGCGTCCTTCAGGCCCTTCGGCGGCTCGGGCTCCTTGAGGAAGGCCAGCAGCTTGCCGATTTCCCGCAGTTCATCGACCGACTCGGCGCCCATGCCCATGGCCACCCGCTCCGGGGTGCCGAACAGGTTGCCCAGCACCGGGATATCGAAGCCGGTCGGCTTTTCGAACAGCAATGCAGGGCCCTTGGCACGCAGGGTGCGGTCGCAGACCTCGGTCATTTCCAGGACGGGAGAGATCGGAACCTGGATGCGCTTGAGCTCGCCGCGCTGTTCCAGGCCACGGATGAAGTCGCGCAAGTCGCGATACTGCATGCAGAAGCCTCGTGTTGGCCGTATCGGTCGGGGTGCAGAGTGTAGCGCCGTTCTGGCTTTGTTTGGGGGCAAAAATGCATTGGGGCCGCTTCGCGTCCCTTCGCGGGCACGCCCGCTCCCACAAGGATCACACTGAACCTGTGGGAGCGGGCGTGCCCGCGAAGGGCCGCAAAGCGGCCCCAATTACTGCCTGGCTTGAAACGCTTACTTGCGCTTCATCGACAGGAAGAACTCGTCGTTGGTCTTGGTCTGCTTGAGCTTGTCGACCAGGAACTCGATGGCGGCGATTTCGTCCATCGGGTGCAGCAGCTTGCGCAGGATCCACATGCGCTGCAGTTCGTCGTCGGCAGTCAGCAGCTCTTCGCGGCGGGTACCGGAACGGTTGATGTTGATGGCCGGGAACACACGCTTCTCGGCGATACGGCGGTCCAGCGGCAGCTCCATGTTGCCGGTGCCCTTGAACTCTTCGTAGATCACTTCGTCCATCTTCGAGCCGGTTTCGACCAGCGCGGTGGCGATGATGGTCAGCGAGCCGCCTTCCTCGATGTTACGCGCGGCACCAAAGAAGCGCTTCGGCTTCTCCAGGGCGTGGGCGTCGACACCACCGGTCAGTACCTTGCCGGAGCTCGGGATCACGGTGTTGTAGGCACGTGCCAGACGGGTGATGGAATCCAGCAGGATGACCACGTCCTTCTTGTGCTCGACCAGGCGCTTGGCCTTCTCGATCACCATCTCGGCAACCTGTACGTGGCGGGTTGGCGGCTCATCGAAGGTGGAGGCAACCACTTCGCCGCGTACGGTACGCTGCATTTCGGTCACTTCTTCCGGGCGCTCGTCGATCAGCAGAACGATCAGATGGCACTCGGGGTTGTTGCGGGTGATGTTGGCCGCGATGTTCTGCAACATGATCGTCTTGCCCGCTTTCGGCGGGGCAACGATCAGGCCACGCTGGCCTTTGCCGATCGGGGCGCACAGGTCGATGACCCGACCGGTCAGGTCTTCGGTGGAGCCGTTACCGGCTTCCATCTTCAGACGCTTGTTCGGGAACAGCGGCGTCAGGTTCTCGAACAGGATCTTGTTCTTCGCGTTTTCCGGGCGGTCGAAGTTGATGGTGTCGACCTTCAGCAGGGCGAAGTAACGCTCCCCTTCCTTCGGCGGACGGATCTTGCCGACGATGGTGTCGCCGGTACGCAGGTTGAAGCGGCGGATCTGGCTGGGCGAGACGTAGATATCGTCAGGGCCGGCCAGGTAGGACGCATCAGCCGAACGCAGGAAACCGAAACCATCCTGGAGAATCTCCAGCACGCCGTCACCCGAGATCTCTTCGCCGCTTTTCGCGTGCTTCTTCAGCAGGGCGAAAATCACGTCCTGTTTGCGCGAACGGGCCATGTTTTCGATGCCCATCTGTTCGGCCATTTCCAAAAGATCGGTAATCGGCTTTTGCTTGAGTTCAGTCAGGTTCATAAGGGGAATGACGTAATCATGTAAGAAGGGAGAATTAAGCTTCTGGCTTAATGAGGCCGCGCCGCTAGATGGCGACAGGATCGCGTACTGATTCGAATTAGGGATGCTTCGGCGACGGCGTGTAGAGGGCACTGGAAAAGCAGTGCGAGGCCGAATGTAACACTTGCTTTTTTCTGCGTCTAGTGGTTTTGCCCTGCCATTTACAGCTGCCACACACCTGCCAGTAGGAGCAGCCTTGTGCTGCGAAGAGGCCATCAGCCGCAGCGACAACGTCAGCCTTACCGGCCCTTTCGCAGCACAAGGCTGCTCCTACATGGGCAAGACTGCCTTTGCAGAGGCAAAAAAAACCCCGCATCTGCGGGGCTTTTTCACATCACAGATTAGCGTCGAGGAACGCGGCCAGCTGCGATTTGGACAGAGCGCCGACCTTGGTGGCTTCGACGTTGCCGTTCTTGAACAGCATCAGCGTCGGGATACCACGTACGCCGTGCTTGGCCGGGGTTTCCTGGTTCTCGTCGATGTTCAGCTTGGCGACGGTCAGTTTGCCCTCGTAGGTCGCAGCGATGTCGTCCAGAACCGGAGCGATCATCTTGCATGGGCCGCACCATTCAGCCCAGTAGTCGACCAGCACCGGGCCTTGAGCCTGCAGTACGTCGGCTTCGAAGCTGGCGTCGGTGACGTGTTTGATTTTGTCGCTCATGGAAATCTCCAAGGTCGTAAGCAATAAAAACGTTGCCCATCATAGCCGCACCCGTCTCCTACAGGAAGCCGCGGACGATTGAGTGTAACTATAGTTGTGCAAGACGCCGCGAATCGAAACTGTCATACAAGCGTCATAGCATCGAATGGCACATTGCCTTGCATCAATGCCAGCTCAACGGCTGTATGTCACGCGTTGGCGATAGCCTGCTATCGTGGCACGATTGCCGGGTTAACGACCGAGAACAACCAGATCATGCCGCATACCATCGCGAAGAACCTGTCCCTGATTGCCGCCATCGACCTTGGCTCCAACAGCTTTCACATGGTCGTGGCCAAGGCCCACCATACCGAAATCCGCATTCTCGAGCGGCTCGGCGAGAAGGTTCAGTTGGCCGCCGGCATCGATGAAGAGCGCATGCTCAGCGAAGAAGCCATGGAACGAGGCCTGGACTGCCTCAAGCGCTTTTCCCAGCTGATCAACGGCATGCCCGCCGGCTCGGTGCGCATCGTCGGCACCAACGCCTTGCGTGAAGCGCGCAACCGCAACAGATTCATCCAGCGCGCCGAAGCCATCCTCGGCCACCCGGTCGAGGTGATCTCCGGCCGTGAGGAAGCGCGCCTGATCTACCTGGGCGTGTCGCACACCCTGGCCGACACCCCCGGCAAGCGCCTGGTGGCCGATATCGGCGGGGGCAGTACCGAGTTCATCATCGGCCAGCGCTTCGAGCCGCTGCTGCGCGAGAGCCTGCAGATGGGCTGCGTCAGCTTCACCCAGCGTTATTTCCGCGACGGCAAGATCACCCCGGCCCGCTACGCCCAGGCCTACACCGCCGCGCGCCTGGAGCTGATGAGCATCGAGAATGCCCTGCACCGCCTGACCTGGGACGAGGCCATCGGCTCATCCGGCACCATTCGTGCCATCGGCGCCGCCATCAAGGCTGGCGGCTTGGGCAATGGCGAGGTCAACGCCGAGGGGCTGGCCTGGGTCAAGCGCAAGCTGTTCAAGCTGGGTGAGGTCGACAAGATCGACTTCGAAGGCGTCAAGCCGGACCGCCGCACCATCTTCCCGGCTGGCCTGGCGATTCTCGAAGCGATCTTCGATGCCCTGGAACTGCAGCGCATGGACCACTGCGACGGTGCCCTGCGCGAAGGCGTGCTGTTCGACCTGTTGGGCCGCCACCACCACGAAGACGTGCGCGAACGCACCCTGAACTCGCTGATGGAACGCTACCACGTGGACCAAGGCCAGGCCGCGCGTGTCGAGCGCAAGGCATTGCACGCCTTCGACCAAGTGGCCGACGCATGGGACCTGAAAGACGGGAACTGGCGCGATCTGCTGGGTTGGGCGGCTAAAGTGCACGAAATCGGCCTGGATATCGCTCACTACCACTACCACAAGCACGGCGCCTACCTGATCGAGCACTCCGACCTGTCGGGCTTCTCTCGCGAGGACCAGCAGATGATGGCCTTGCTGGTGCGCGGCCACCGCCGCAACATCCCCAAGGACAAGATCGCCGAACTGGGCGAGGAAGGGGTCAAGCTGCTGCGCCTGTGCGTGTTGCTGCGCTTCGCCATCCTGTTCCATCACATCCGTGGCAACCAGCAGATGCCGAAGGTCGAGCTCAAGGCTGCCGATGACAGCCTTGATGTCGCCTTCCCTGAGGGCTGGCTGGAACAGAACCAGCTGACCCAGGCCGACTTCGCCAACGAGGCGGAGTGGCTGGCCCGGGTCGGCTTCGCCCTCAGCGTACGTTGAGGACCGGGTTGCTCAGGCGCTCCAGCAGGGTCGCCTGGGCACTGCGCGGGTTCTGGTTGCCGGTCGGCGTGCTGCGCACATAGCGCCCGTCCGGCTGCAGGGTCCAGGCGTGGGTGTTGTCGGTCAGGTAGCCTTCCAGTTCCTTCTTCACCCGCAGCAACAGCTTCTTGCCTTCCACCGGGAAGCAGGTCTCGACGCGCTTGTCGAGGTTGCGCTCCATCCAGTCGGCACTGGACAGGTAGATCTGCTCTTCGCCGCCATTGAGGAAGTAGAACACCCGTGTGTGCTCGAGGAAGCGGCCGATGATCGAGCGCACCTGGATGTTGTGCGAAACCCCCGGAATGCCAGGGCGCAGGCAGCACATGCCACGCACCACCAGGTCGATCTTCACGCCTGACTGGCTGGCCTTGTACAGCGCCTTGATGACCTTGGCGTCGGTCAGCGAGTTGAACTTGGCGATGATATGCGCCGGCTTGCCTTCGAGAGCGAACTGGGTTTCCCGCGCGATCATGTCGAGCATGCCCTTCTTCAGGGTGAACGGCGCGTGCAGCAGTTTCTTCATGCGCAGGGTCTTGCCCATGCCGATCAGTTGACTGAACAGCTTGCCGACGTCCTCGGTGAGGGCGTCGTCAGAGGTCAGCAGGCTATAGTCGGTGTACAGGCGGGCGTTGCCAGCGTGGTAGTTGCCGGTGCCCAGATGTGCATAACGCACGATCTCGCCCTGCTCGCGACGCAGGATCAGCATCATCTTGGCGTGGGTCTTGAAGCCGACCACACCGTAGATCACCACCGCACCGGCGGCCTGCAGGCGGCTGGCCATCTGCAGGTTGGACTCTTCGTCGAAACGCGCCCGCAGCTCGATCACCGCGGTGACCTCCTTGCCGTTACGCGCCGCGTCCACCAGGGCGTCTACGATTTCCGAGTTGGCCCCGGAGCGGTACAACGTCTGGCGCACGGCAAGCACGTGCGGGTCCTTGGCGGCCTGGCGCAGCAGGTCGATCACCGGCGTGAAGGACTCGAACGGGTGCATCAGCAGGATGTCCTGCTTGCCGATCACGCTGAAGATGTTGTCGGCGTTCTGCAGCAGCTTGGGGATCGCCGGGGTGAACGGCGTGTACTGCAGCTCGGGGTGGCTGTCCAGGCCGGTGATGCTGAACAGGCGGGTAAGGTTGACCGGACCGTTGACCTGGTACAGCTCGCTTTCGCTGAGGCTGAACTGCTTGAGCAGGTAGTCCGACAGGTGTTTCGGGCAGGTATCGGCCACTTCCAGGCGCACGGCATCACCGTAGCGACGCGAGAACAGCTCGCCGCGCAGGGCCCGGGCCAGGTCGTCGACCTCTTCGGAGTCCAGTGCCAGGTCGGCGTTACGGGTCAGGCGGAACTGGTAGCAGCCCTTCACCTTCATGCCCTGGAACAGGTCATCGGCGTGCGCGTGGATCATTGACGACAGGAACACGTAGTTGGCGCCTGGGCCACCCACATCTTCCGGCACCCGGATGACCCGCGGCAGCAGGCGCGGGGCCGGGATGATCGCCAGGCCCGAATCGCGGCCGAAGGCGTCGACACCTTCGAGCTCGACGATGAAGTTGAGGCTCTTGTTCACCAGCAGCGGGAACGGGTGGGTCGGGTCGAGGCCGATCGGAGTGATGATCGGGGCGATTTCGTCACGGAAGTAGCGGCGCACCCAGGTCTTGAGCTTGGGTGTCCAGTAACGGCGGCGGATGAAGCGGATATGGTGCTTTTCCAGCTCGGGCAGCAGCACGTCGTTGAGGATCGCGTACTGGCGCTCCACTTCACTGTGCACCAGGTCGCTGATGCGCGCCAGCGCCTGGTGCGGCTGCAGGCCATCGGCTCCGGCCTGTTCACGGGCGAAGTTGATCTGCTTCTTCAGGCCGGCGACACGGATCTCGAAGAACTCGTCGAGGTTGCTGGAGAAGATCAACAGGAACTTGAGGCGTTCGAGCAGCGGGTAGCTCTCGTCCAGCGCCTGTTCCAGCACACGGATATTGAACTGCAGTTGCGAGAGCTCGCGATGAATGTACAGGCTGCTGTCGTCCAGGCCTGGGACGATGATCGCCGGCGCAGGCGCCGGAGCCGCAGGCTCCACGGCAGGCACGGGCGCCGGCGGCAGGTCTGGCGGGGTCTGCATCATCTCTTCGGGGAGTTCCTGAGCATCCTTGATCGCGACAGGGGTTAGCACTTCATTATTCATCTGGCGTTCCTGAGGACGTTAACGCCCTATCATCTATTGAGCGGCAAGATAAGCACCCATTATGACGCCTGTGTTACACGCCAGGGCAAGCCATGGCGCATAGCTTCTGGCATTCTCCGAGCAGGAAATGTTCATGTCGAGACACATTTGGACACTTTCACGAACGCGCGCGAAGGGGTAGGCTTCGCGTTCATTTCGCCAGCACCTCAGAAAATGCTTCAACAATTCCTGCAGGATTTCGGCTACTTCGCCCTTTTTCTAGGCACCTTCTTCGAAGGCGAGACCATTCTGGTGCTTGCGGGATTCCTTGCGTTCCGCGGTTACATGGACATCAACCTGGTGTGCCTGGTGGCGTTTTTCGGCAGCTATGCCGGCGACCAGCTGTGGTACTTCATGGGCCGTCGCCACGGGCGCCGGATCCTGGCACGCAAACCGCGCTGGCAGGCGATGGGTGACCGGGCGCTGGACCACATCCGTCGCCACCCCGACATCTGGGTACTGAGTTTCCGCTTCGTCTACGGCCTGCGCACGGTCATGCCGGTAGCCATTGGCCTGTCGGGCTATCCGCCACGCCGCTACCTGCTGCTGAATGGTATCGGCGCAGCCATCTGGGCAGCGGCCCTGGGCGCGGCCGCGTATCACTTCGGCGCCATCCTCGAAGGCCTGCTGGGCAACGTGAAGCGTTACGAGCTATGGGTACTGGGTGGCCTGCTGGCGCTGGGTGGCCTGCTATGGCTGCGCCGGCGCTTCCGTACCCTGCGTGCGGAGCGCAAGGCGGCGGGCATGCCCCAGGCCCCAGAGGCTGAACAGGCTGTAGACCACGAACAGGAACCAGGCCAGCGGCGCGACCACCGCTAAGCCCAATGCGCCGGCCAGGTGCCTGGCTTGAATTTCTCAGGTGATGCGTCAATCGAGCGCCGCCCGCGCGGCGCTTCGCGGGGCAAGCCCGCTCCCACATTTGTTGCAACGTGGCCATGCCTGTGAAAGAGGCGTTGTCAGCCTTGGTGCAAGGCTTGAGGCAAATGGGGGGCAGAAATGCCAGCACAGAGATCCAGCCAGCCCACCCAGGCTGACAACCATGACCTGTCAGGTTCGGCACGTTGCAACAAATGTGGGAGCGGGCTTGCCCCGCGAAGCGCCGCGCGGGCGGCGCTCGATCTCACAGGCACCATACAACTCACGCCAAGCATAAGATAAAGCCGCACGGAACCCCCTATCGCTACATCTGCCAAACTAGAGGACATTTAGCGCCTCGACACTGGAGTAAAAAGCATGACAAAAAAAGTAGCGGTGATTCTTTCCGGCTGTGGCGTTTATGACGGCGCCGAAATCCACGAAAGCGTGATCACCCTGCTGCGCCTCGACCAGCGTGGTGCGCAGGTGCAGTGCTTCGCGCCGAACATTGCGCAGATGCATGTGATCAACCACCTGACCGGCGAGGAAATGCCCGAGTCGCGCAATGTGCTGGTGGAATCGGCGCGCATTGCCCGCGGTGAGGTCAAGGACATCCGCGAAGCCAAGGCCGAAGACTTCGATGCGCTGATCGTGCCGGGCGGTTTCGGGGTGGCGAAGAACCTGTCCAACTTTGCCGTGGAAGGCGCCAACTGCAGCGTCCACCCCGACGTACTGGCACTGGCCGAAGCCTTTGCCGACGCCTGCAAGCCGGTTGGCCTGATCTGCATCTCGCCGGCGCTGGCGGCGAAGATCTACGGGCCGGGCGTGGTCTGCACCATCGGTACCGATGCAGGTACCGCAGCGGCCGTGGAGAAGATGGGTGGCACCCATGAACCGTGCGATGTGCACGATATTGTCGAAGACACCCAGCGCAAGCTGGTGACCACCCCGGCGTACATGGAGGCCAAGTCGATCAGTGAAGCGGCTGGCGGGATCTACAAGCTGGTGGATCGGGTGCTGGAGCTGACCCACGAGTAACGGGTGCAAGATTCAGAATCTGACGCGCTCCCACACGTCGCCCGCCAGCAGGGTCGCTTCAGGGTTTGGATAACCGGGCAATGATCCGGTCCAGCGCATTGGCAAACGCCTGCTTCTCGCGCTCGCCATAAGGCGCCTGCCCTCCCCCGACCTGGCCCTGCTCGCGCAGTTCGGTGAACAGGTTGCGCGCCGCCAGGCGGTCGCCCATGTTGCGCTCGTCGAACTCGCGCCCGCGCGGGTCCAGCGCCGCCACGCCCTTTTTCACCAGGCGGTCGGCCAACGGCACGTCACTGCAGATCACCAGCTCGCCGGGCACGGCGTGCTCCACCAGGTAATCGTCGGCCGCATCCATGCCGCTGGGCACCACGATCAGGCGCACGATCGCGAACGCCGGCTTGGCCACAGCCTGGCCCGCCACCATCACTACCTCGAACTTGCGTTTAAGGGCGAACTTGACGATCAGATCCTTGGCCGCCTTGGGGCAGGCGTCGGCATCGATCCACACACGCATCGGAAAACCTCGCAATCAGCTTGAGGCACCCATCATGCCTCAAGCGCAGCGAAAGCTGGAGCAGCTCAAGCGCGTTGGAAAAATGGCGCCAATATTTCAATTGCCGCTTATCCACCCCCGCCACTCAGGCTACACTCGCCACAGCCCCGCTGGCCTGCCCGAGTACGCAATGAACCACCCCCACGAAATCCGCCCCGACCTGGATGAAGGTATCGACCGCAAGGTCCTGGCGACATTGCGTGCACGTTTCCTGCGGCTCAACCAGGGCCGGCTGCAGCGGGCCCTGGAGGGCCTGTCGACGCGCCAGCAACAAGTGCTGACGCTGCTGCCACTGCTGTTTCATGTTAACCACCCGCTGCTGCCGGGCTATGTCTCCGGCAACACCCCCGCTGGCGTCTCGGGCTACGAGCCAAGTGCCGACCTGATAGTCGAGGCCCAGCGCCTGGCCCGCTCGTTCACCTACAAGGCCCGCCATGGCAATCCACCTCGGCCGATACACGGCCTGTTCCTGATGGGCAGCCTGGGCTCGCTGGCCCAGGCCGAGCAAAGCGACATGGACCTGTGGGTGTGCCATGCGCCCGGCCTGGCCGACGAACTGCTGGGCGAACTGCGCCGCAAATGCCAACTGCTGGAGGCGTGGGCGGAAAGCCTGGGTGCCGAAGCGCACTTCTTCCTGATCGACACGCAAGGTTTCGCCCTGGGCCAACGCGAGGGCCAGCTCGGCTCCGACGACTGCGGCACCACCCAGCACTACCTGCTGCTGGACGAGTTCTACCGCACCACTATCTGGCTGGCTGGCCGCACGCCGCTGTGGTGGCTGGTGCCGGTCTACCAGGAGCACCACTACCACGCCTACACCCAGACCCTGCTGTCCAAGCGCTTCATCCGCAACCAGGACGCCCTCGACCTCGGCAACCTGGCACATATTCCGCCCGGCGAGTTCGTCGGCGCCGGCTTGTGGCAGCTGTTCAAAGGCATAGATTCGCCCTACAAGTCGCTGCTCAAGCTGCTGCTGACCGAGGCCTATGCCAGCGAACACCCCGGCGTGCGCTGCCTGAGCCTGGACTACAAGCAGGCAGTGTTTGCCAACCAGCTCGACCTCGACGAGCTGGACCCCTACGTGATGGTGTACCGGCGCATCGAGCGCTACTTGCTGCAGCGTGGCGAGCCCGCGCGCCTGGAGCTGGTGCGGCGCAGCCTGTACCTGAAGGTGAACAAGAAGCTCAGTGATCCGGCCCGAGCCAATGGCTGGCAGCGCCGGCTGTTGCAGCGCCTGGCCGACGAGTGGGGCTGGGACGAGCGCCAGCTGGCCCTGCTGGACAGCCGCAACCAATGGAAAGTGCAGCAAGTTGCCGTCGAGCGTCGGCAACTGGTGGCCGAACTGAACCACAGCTACCGCTTCCTCAGCGAGTTCGCCCGCACCCAGAAAGCCAGCAGCCGCGCCGACCAGCGCGATCTCAATGTGCTGGGCCGGCGTCTATACGCGGCCTTCGAGCGCCGCGCCGGCAAGGTCGAAGTGATCAACCCTGGAATCGCACCGGACCTGGCCGAAGACACCCTGACCCTGGTCCAGGCGCCCAACCGCAAGGAGCCCGGCAGCCACCACTGGGAGCTGTACACCGGCAACCTGAGCATCCATGAGGTGGATCAATTCAGCCCGCTCAAGCGCTGCCGCGAGCTGCTCGAACTGCTGACCTGGGCCCATCGCAACGGGGTGATCGACAGCAGCACGCGCCTGGCGCTGCACCCGGGTATCAGCGACCTCAGCGAATTCGAGCTGTTCAACCTGATCGGCTGCCTGCAGCAGAGCATCCCCCTGCCCTTGCCGACCGTCAGCGAAGTGCGCCTGCTGCAACCGAGCGTTGCCGACGAAGTGCTGCTGCTGATCAACGTCGCCATCGACCCGCTGCGCCACCACCGCGACCTGAACATCCTGATGACCACCGAGCGCACCGACTCATTGAGCTATGCAGGTGTGCGCGAGAACCTGGTACTGACCCTGGATCAGATCACCCTCAACAGCTGGAGCGAGGTGCTGGTCCAGCGCTATGACGGCGAGCATGCGCTGGTGCGCTGCCTGCGTGACTTTCTCAACAGCCCCGTGCTGCGCGGCCACCGGCCGAGGGTGCGGGTGCGCTGCTTCTGCCAGAGCCGCGCCCAGGCCATCGGCCAACGCGTGGAGGAAATTTTCGACACCGCGCAACTACTGCTGGACCAGGGCCTGAACCACCGCTACCTGCTGCAGGTGGCCCAGCACACCCACGTACTGGAGCTGATGGCCGGGCACGTCGGCCTGACCACCCTGGCCGAGCATGAAGCGCTGCTGAACCACCTGGGCGAAGAGCGTAGCGCCTACAGCCCGCTGTATCTGGATGCCAACGCCCTGCAGGACCACGACCTGCACCTGGTGCTGGAGCAGGGCCGGCCGGCCTGTATCCAGGTGTTCTACCGCCTGCAAGGTGGCTGGGCAGAGCTGTATGTGCTGGATGAATACAACGCCCTGTGGCAGCAACGCCTGCCCCTGCACGACGAAGCCCACCTGCTGTTGCCACTGCAGCGTTTTCTCCGCTCGGTGGTGATGCGCCGTGATGCCCGGCTACCGCTGGATAACCTGCGACCGGCCTCGCTGGACATCCACTACGCGCAACTGCTGCCTTCCGGGCCAGGCAAGGCGCGCAGCATCGAGCCGCGCCAGGCCCCGGTCGAGGGTCGCGACCAGCCTTACTATGAGGTGCAGGCGATCATCCAGGCCGGGGTGGCGGGCGCAGCGCATGTGACGCTGTATTGCGACCAGCAGGAGTTTTCCGAGCTGGAGCATGGTGAGCAGTTGTATGCGGTGGTGGCCAGGCAGATCATTGGGCAGCGGCGCAGTGCCGGGCAGTACCGGTGCTACATCACCGACCTGGATTTGTCCGAGATGCTGGATGACCAGCTGGGGTCGACGCAGCTGTACCTGCGCTACAAGCGGGAGCTTGAACACGCTTTGAATGAGGGGTTGGAGCAGGTCTTGGCGGAGGGATCCTGAATTCGCAGCACAAGGCTGCTCCTACATGGGATCGCATCTCAACCTGTAGGAGCAGCCTTGTGCTGCGAATGGGCCGCAAAGCGGCCTCTCGGGGCTTACAGGTCGAAATCGCCCGCTGCTTCCGGCTGGTACTCGACTTCCAGCAGCTTCAGCTTGAGGGTCTTGCCCCCCGGTGCCGGCCAGTCGATCTGCTCGCCCACCGACAACCCCAGCAAGGCGCAGCCAATTGGCGCCAGGATCGAGACCTTGCCTTCCGGCCCAGCATCCTTCGGGTACACCAGGGTCAGGTGGTAGTCCTTGCCGCTGGCTTCCTCACGGCAGTGCACGCGCGAGTTCATGGTCACCACGCCGGCCGGGACTTCCTCGTGACCAACCACCTGCTCGGCGCGGTCCAGCTCGCCCATCAAGGCGAGCACACCCGGCGTACTCTCGTCGAGGCTGTCAATCAGACGCTCCAGACGTTGTACGTCCAATCGGGTGAGGATGAGGGAAGGCTTGGTGCTCATGATCCAGTCAGACTCCTTTGAACAGGCGGTTTTCATCGTGCAGATAAAGCAAAACCCCGCCCAGGGGCGGGGTTTGTAAAGGCTTTGGCGTCACCGACGCAGAACCCGACGTTACCACAGCCGGGTAAATACTCAAGCCCCTGCGATCAGTGTGCCTTAGCCTGGTCGCGCAGGGCCTGGGCCTCGCGGCAAATCTGCCGGCGCCGTTCGTCATCGGCCGAGCGCCATTCCCGGATATGCTCGACATGCCGGTGGCAACCCGTGCAGACCCGCTGTTCGTCCAGCCGGCAAACGCTGATGCACGGCGACGGCACGGCAGGACTGACGTTACTGTAGAGCGGTTTGGGCGGCCGGACCTGGGTGCTGCTCATGTCAGATCTCGTCGAAGTCCAGCTTCTCGCCGGCCCGCTCCCAGACGATGCGCTCGAGCATTTCGCCCAGCAACTCCTCGCTCTTCTCGCATACCCACTTGCCGCTGTCTTCGTCGTAGTCGAAGTGGAAACCGCCGGAACGGTCGGCCAGCCACAGCTGGCGCAGCGGCTCCTGGCGGCTGAAGATCAGCTGGGCGCCGCCCTCGAACTTGACGGTGAGGACGCCGGCGGAGTTCTCCATGTCCAGGTCCAGGCCGCTCTCGTCGAACAGGTCTTCCAGGGCCTGTTGGGTCGCGTCGACCAGATCATGGAAACGCGCTTCACTCAAACTCATTGCAGGAACCTCGAAATTGGCTGCGTTACAGGCAAGCCCGGCAAGATACGGGCGCTTGCCGCCGAATGCAAAGGTTTAGCCGCTACCTTAACTGGCCCCGTCGCGGCTAAAGCCGCTCCCACAGGGATAGCGCAAGGCCCGAGGCCAGTGCAGTACCCGGTAGGAGCAGCCTTGTGCTGCGAAGAGGCCAGTAAGGCAACAGATATTCTTCAGCAGTAACGGCCTCTCGCAGCACAAGGCTGCTCCTACAAGCCGCGAAAGGGCCCTTGCAGGCGGTAAGAATAGCCCGCCCGGCGGGCCGGCCCTTGCATAGGCAAGCCGTCGGTCGCTCGGTATACTCGGTCGCAATACTGCATATTTCTAAGGATTTCACCCATGAAGCGCCTGATTTCCTCCCTCGCGGCGCTGGTCGCTGTTGCCTGCCTCGTTTCGGCCTGCGGCCAGAAAGGCCCGCTGTACCTGCCTGAAGACGGCAAGGACGGCAAGGCCAGCCACAAGTCGCACCAGTACCAGCCAAAAGCCAAGCCGGCCCCGACGCAGGAGCAGCAGCCCGAGCTGCAGTCCGAGCCCGAGCAGTCGCCAGCGCAGTAAGGAAACCAGATGAACGCTTTCAACTACCGCGACGGCGAGCTGTTCGCGGAAGGCGTGGGCCTGTCGGCCATTGCCGAACGCTACGGCACCCCAACCTACGTCTATTCGCGTGCCCACATCGAGGCCCAGTACCGTAGCTACGCCGACGCCCTGCAAGGCACCGAGCACCTGGTGTGCTTCGCGGTCAAAGCCAACTCCAACCTCGGTGTGCTGAACGTGCTGGCGCGCCTGGGCGCAGGCTTCGACATCGTTTCCGGCGGCGAGCTGGAGCGCGTGCTGGCCGCTGGTGGCCGTGCCGACCGCGTGGTGTTCTCCGGTGTCGGCAAAACCCGCGATGACATGCGCCGAGCCCTGGAAGTCGGCGTGCACTGCTTCAACGTCGAGTCCACCGACGAGCTGGAGCGCCTGCAAGTGGTGGCCGCCGAGATGGGCAAGGTTGCCCCGGTCTCGCTGCGGGTCAACCCGGACGTCGACGCCGGCACCCACCCGTACATCTCCACCGGCCTGAAAGAAAACAAGTTCGGCATCGCCATCGCCGACGCCGAGGCCATCTACGTGCGCGCCGCGCAGCTGCCGAACCTGGAAGTGGTCGGTGTCGACTGCCACATCGGTTCGCAGCTGACCACCGTCGAGCCTTTCCTCGATGCCCTCGATCGCCTGCTGGTGCTGGTCGACCGTCTGGCCGAGTGCGGCATCCACCTGCGCCACCTGGACCTGGGTGGCGGTGTCGGCGTGCGCTACCGCGATGAGGAGCCGCCGCTGGTGGCCGACTACATCAAGGCTATCCGCGAGCGCGTCGGCGAGCGCGACCTGGCCCTGGTGTTCGAGCCGGGCCGCTACATCGTGGCCAACGCCGGCGTCCTGCTGACCCGCGTGGAATACCTCAAGCACACCGAACACAAGGACTTCGCCATCATCGATGCGGCGATGAACGACCTGATCCGCCCGGCCCTGTACCAGGCCTGGATGGGCGTCAGCGCGGTCAAGCCTCGCACAGGCGAAGGCCGTGCCTATGACCTGGTCGGCCCGATCTGCGAGACGGGTGACTTCCTCGGCAAGGACCGCGTGCTGAACCTGGCCGAAGGTGACCTGCTGGCCGTACAGTCCGCAGGCGCCTATGGTTTTGTCATGAGCTCCAACTACAACACCCGTGGCCGTTGCGCTGAAATCCTGGTCGACGGCGACCAGGCCTTCGAAGTACGCCGCCGCGAGACCATCGCCGAATTGTACGCTGGCGAAAGCCTGCTGCCGGAGTAAGCCCATGCTGCTGCGTTTTACCAAGATGCACGGGCTGGGCAACGACTTCATGGTCCTCGACCTGGTCAGCCAGCACGCGCATATCCAGCCCAAGCACGCCAAGCAATGGGGTGACCGCCACACCGGCATCGGCTTCGACCAGTTACTGATCGTCGAGGCGCCGAACAACCCGGAAGTGGACTTCCGCTACCGCATCTTCAACGCCGACGGCTCCGAGGTCGAGCAGTGCGGCAACGGTGCGCGCTGCTTCGCCCGCTTCGTGCTGGACAAGCGCCTGACCGCGAAAAAGCGCATCCGCGTGGAAACCAAGAGCGGCATCATCGAGCTGGACGTGCAAAACGACGGCCAGATCAGTGTCGACATGGGTCCACCGCGCTTCATCCCTGCCGAAATCCCCTTCGTCGCCGACGAGCAGGCACTGAGCTACCCACTGGAAGTCGACGGCCAGGTGCATTCGATTGCCGCCGTATCCATGGGTAACCCGCATGCCGTGCTGCGTGTCGACGACGTGCGTACCGCCCCCGTGCACCAACTGGGCCCGAAGATCGAAAACCACCCACGCTTCCCGCAGCGGGTGAACGTCGGCTTCCTCCAGGTCATAGACCGCCACCGCGCCAATCTGCGCGTGTGGGAACGCGGCGCGGGCGAAACCCAGGCCTGCGGCACCGGCGCCTGTGCCGCCGCCGTGGCGGCGATCAGCCAGGGCTGGATGGACTCCCCGGTGTCCCTCGACCTGCCCGGTGGCCGCCTGCACATCGAATGGGCCGGCCCCGGCAAGCACGTGGTGATGACCGGCCCGGCCGTACGCGTCTATGAAGGACAGGTTCGTCTCTAAGCGAGTAACCGCCATGACCGATCAGCCCCAGGTTGTACCCCAGCAGTCCGCTGAGCTCGATGCCGAAGCGGTGGTCGCCTACCTGCGCGCCCACCCCACCTTCTTCGCCGAGCACGACGAGCTGCTGATCGAGCAGCGCATCCCTCACCAGCGTGGCGACAGCGTGTCGCTGGTGGAGCGCCAGCTCAAGCTGCTGCGCGACCGCAACATCGAGATGCGCCACCGCCTGTCACAACTGATGGACGTGGCCCGCGACAACGACCGGCTGTTCGACAAGACCCGCCGGCTGATCCTCGACCTGCTCGACGCCGGAAGCCTGGAAGAAGTGGTGATGGCGGTCGAAGACAGCCTGCGCCAGGAATTCCAGGTGCCCTTCGTCAGCCTGATCCTGTTCGGCGAAAACGTCGCGCCGGTCGGGCGCTGGGTCAGCAACGCCGAAGCGCAGCAGGCCATCGGTGCCCTGCTGGGCGGCGGCAAGACGGTCAGCGGCAACTTGCGCGAGCACGAGCTGGCCTTCCTGTTCGGTGATGAACAGCGCCGGGAAGTGGGCTCCAGCGCCGTGGCTGCCCTGGAATACCAAGGCCTGCACGGGGTGCTGGCAATCGGCAGCCGTGACCCGCAACATTACAAGAGCAGCGTCGGTACCCTGTTCCTCGGCTACATCGCCGAAGTACTTGGCCGCGTTGTGCCACGCGTTACCCAGACCCTGCGCCCGGTACGTTGATGGAACGCCAGCTGGAGGCTTATTGCGCCCACCTGCGCAACGAGCGCCAGGTGTCCGAGCACACTCTGCTGGGCTACCGTCGCGACCTGGACAAGGTCGTCGCCTACTGCAAGGAACGCGGCATTGCCAGCTGGCAGGCGCTGCAAATCCAGCAGCTGCGTCAGCTGATCGCCCGCCAGCACCATCATGGCCAATCCTCGCGCAGCCTGGCGCGACTGTTGTCGGCGGTGCGCGGCCTGTACCGCTACCTCAACCGCGAAGGCCTGTGCCAGCACGACCCGGCCAGCGGCCTGAGCGCGCCCAAGGGCGAACGCCGACTGCCCAAGGTGCTGGATACCGACCGTGCCCTGCAATTGCTCGATGGCGGTGTCGATGATGACTTCATCGCCCGTCGTGACCAGGCCATCCTCGAACTGTTCTATTCATCGGGCCTGCGCTTGTCCGAGCTGACCAACCTCGACCTCGATCACCTCGACCTCGCCGCCGGCCTGGTTCAGGTGCTGGGCAAGGGCGGCAAGGCCCGCGTGCTGCCAGTTGGCCGCAAGGCCCGCGAGGCCTTGCAGGCCTGGTACCGCCTGCGCGGCATCGGCAACCCGCGCGACCGCGCGGTGTTCATCACCCGCCAGGGCAATCGCATCAGCCCACGGGCCGTTCAGCAACGGGTGAAAGCGGCTGGTGAGCGCGAGCTGGGCCAGCACTTGCACCCGCACATGCTTCGCCATTCCTTCGCCAGCCATGTGCTGGAATCGTCCCAGGACCTGCGCGCGGTGCAAGAGATGCTCGGCCATGCCGACATCGGCACCACGCAGATCTACACCCACCTGGACTTCCAGCACCTGGCCGCGGTGTACGACAGCGCCCACCCTCGGGCCAAACGCAGCAAAGGCACAGACTCATGAGCATCAAGCTGATCACCTTCGACCTCGACGACACCTTATGGGATACCGCGCCGGTGATTGCCAGCGCGGAAGTCGTGCTGCGCGACTGGCTCGAAGCCAACGCCCCAATCCTTGGCGGCGTGCCGGTTGAACACCTGTTCGCCATCCGCGAGCGCCTGGTGCAGGCCGAGCCCGGCCTGAAGCACCGCATCAGCGCCCTGCGCCGACGGGTGCTGTTCCACGCTCTGGAAGAAGTCGGCTATAGCGAGAAGCATGCGCAGGAGCTGGCCAACGAAGGCTTCGAAGTATTCCTGCATGCCCGCCACCAGGTGGAGATTTTCCCGGAGGTGCAGCCGGTGCTGGAGATCCTGCGCCATCACTACATCCTGGGAGTGGTCACCAACGGCAATGCCGACGTGAGCCGGTTAGGGCTGGCGGACTATTTCCGCTTCGCCCTGTGTGCCGAGGACCTCGGCATTGGCAAGCCGGACCCGGCGCCGTTCCTCGAAGCCCTGCGCCGCGGTGACGTGAAGGCCAGCGCGGCGGTGCACATCGGTGATCATCCAGGCGATGACATCGCCGGCGCCCAACGTGCCGGGCTGCGGGCGGTGTGGTTCAACCCGCTGGGCAAGACCTGGGTAGGCGAGCAGGCGCCGGATGCCGAGATCCAGCGCCTGTCGCAGTTGCCCGACATCCTCGCGCGCTGGCGCTGACAGGGGCCGCTGCGCGGCCCATTCGCGGGTAAACCCGCTCCCACAGGTTCACCACTGCCCTCCGGTCCTGCGCCGTCCCTGTGGGAACGGGCGTGCCCGCGAAGAGGCCGGCACAGGCAACACAAAACCCACAGGCACAAAAAAGCCCGCAGCGACGGCGGGCTTTTTTAGATCAGCCACTCAGATAGGGCGGCTGCCGTACTTGTTGTCCGGCTTCTTGGGCGGGTCGGCGACCACGTTGGCCTCGACTTCCTGAACCTTGCCGCCGCGGGCGAGGAACTCTTCCATGGCCTTGGCCAGGGCGTCACGCTCTTTCTGCTTGGCTTCCATGCTCGGCATCTCGTCTACCGAGACCGCCGCCTTGGATTTGCCCTTGGCAACGGGTGCCGGACTGCTGTCGTCATCGCCAGCGTCTTCGGCGCCATCGTCGGCTGCCGCTTCGAGGCCTTCATCGCCCTCGTCTTCGTCGCCTACTTCGAGGTCATCATTTTCCAGATCGTCGTCGCTCATGTTCTACCTCATGACTTGCGAAAAGCAGGTTAGTTATAGACCAGTGCAGCCGTAGACCGGCAGCCACCAGTGAAAATTCAACTGGCCGTGGGTTAGGCCACTGCCCCAGGGTCGGCGCTCCTGATGGGAGGCGGCACCCAGCAGGCCCTGCTCCTGGCAGGACCTGACAAATCCTTTAGCCCCTGCTGGCCACACGCTATTGGCAAGCCTAGCAAAGGCTGGCGAAGCGTGTGGACTACTCGTCACACACCCTTCGGCGCGCATTCTAGCGCGCCAGCAGAAAAAGCAAAGCATCATGAATGCTCTGCGTTTTGTAAGTTTTCTGCCTACGTCGCGAACGTGTCGGATAAACCGTTTGCCGTACTGGAAATGCTAAAAACCTGGCAAAAAAAATGCCCGGCAAGCCGGGCAAGTTTTTACCGCACCGCGGTTACAGGTTGTAGCCGCGCTCGTTGTGCTGAGCCAGGTCGAGGCCGACCGACTCTTCTTCTTCGCTGACCCGCAGGCCCATCACCAGATCCAGCACCTTGAGGATCACATAGGTGACGATGGCGGTATAGGCCACGGTGAAGATCACGCCCTTGGCCTGGATCCAGACTTGGGCTCCGATGTCGGTGACCGCGCCAAAGCCACCCAGGGCCGGTGCCGCGAACACGCCAGTGAGGATGGCACCGATGATGCCGCCGATACCGTGCACGCCAAAGGCATCCAGCGAGTCGTCATAGCCCAGTTTGCGCTTGAGGCTGGTGGCGCAGAAGTAGCAGATCACGCCCGAGACCAGGCCGATCACCAGGGCGCCCATCGGGCCTACGGTACCGGCAGCCGGGGTGATGGCGACCAGGCCGGCGACCACACCCGAGGCGATGCCCAGGGCGCTCGGTTTGCCGTGGCCGACCCACTCGGCGAACATCCAGCCCAGGGCCGCGGCGGCGGTGGCGATCTGGGTCACCAGCATGGCCATGCCGGCGGTGCCGTTGGCGGCAGCGGCAGAGCCTGCGTTGAAGCCGAACCAGCCGATCCACAGCATGGCCGCGCCCATCAGGGTGTAGCCCAGATTGTGCGGGGCCATCGGGGTGGTCGGGTAGCCCTTGCGCTTGCCCAGCACCAGGCAGCAGACCAGGCCAGCGATACCGGCGTTGATGTGCACTACGGTGCCGCCGGCGAAGTCCAGCACACCCCAGTCCCACATCAACGCACCGTCACCGCTCCAGACCATGTGCGCGATCGGCGCATAGACCAGGGTGAACCAGATGCCCATGAACACCAGCATCGCGGAGAACTTCATGCGCTCGGCGAAGGCACCGACGATCAGCGCCGGGGTGATGATGGCGAAGGTCATCTGGAAGGTGATGAATACCGCTTCAGGGAACAGCGCGGCAGCCGAGGTCAGGTTCGAGGGCGTGACGCCGCTGAGGAACGCCTTGGAGAAGCCGCCGACGAAGGAATTGAAGTTGAGCACACCCTTTTCCATACCGGTGGTATCGAAGGCCATGCTGTAGCCGTAGACGACCCAGAGAATGCTCATCAGGCCAGTGATTGCAAAACACTGCATCATCACCGACAGCACGTTCTTGGAACGCACCATGCCGCCATAGAACAGGGCCAGGCCCGGAACGGTCATGAACAGCACCAGCGCCGTTGCGGTCAGCATCCAGGCGGTGTCGCCGGAGTTCAGCGCTGGGGCAGCTTCCTCCGCCAGGGCAAGCCCGGGCATTACGAGGGACAATAGGGCTCCTAGCCCTGCGATCTTACGCAGAGTCATGTTGTTTTCTCCTGGGGCGTTGGGTTTGGTGAGGCTTTGTTGCTGCTTAGATCGCGTCGGTATCGGTTTCGCCGGTACGGATACGGATCGCCTGCTCCAGATTCACCACGAAAATCTTGCCGTCACCGATCTTGCCGGTGTTGGCTGCCTTGGTGATGGCTTCGATTACCCGATCAAGGTCCTTGTCATCGATGGCAACATCGATCTTCACCTTGGGCAGGAAATCGACCACGTATTCAGCACCGCGATACAGCTCAGTGTGGCCCTTCTGCCGACCGAAGCCTTTGACTTCGGTGACGGTGATGCCCTGCACGCCGATTTCCGACAGCGACTCGCGCACGTCGTCCAGCTTGAACGGCTTGATGATGGCTGTGACTAGCTTCATGAAACTCTCTCCCGATTTGGTGGACTTGCCCCAGGAAAACAAACCCGTCTCAAGTCTAAGCGCAGCGGTTGGCTTTGTAACGCGTCGTCGGCATCCGGCTCCGCGTGCGCACTGCCTGGTCACAAGGAACTGCATCAGTGCATGGCTCGTACTGGTCTTTGCAGAAACCTTGCCAGTTCTGCCAAAGCACGCGAAAACAGTGGGTTATGTGAATTGGTCGGGATTGGCCAGTCGCCAGCATGGAAAACATGCACAATTTCGGTGCGCCTCGACCTGACGCATTGCTCGAAAAATGTGCAGTTAAGAGGAGAGCTGCTTTCTGCTGGAGCCAGCGACGCAGCCGGATGCTCATGCATGCGTGCTACACTGCCGGCCATTTCCCAGCATCAGTGGACAGCCCCATGCTCGCGCCCAAAGCCCTTCTCGACGCCCTGAGCGACCAGGCCTCGCGCCTGTTCAGCAGCGATAGCGCCCAGCCCCGCGCAGAACTGGAAAGCCAGTTCAAGGTGCTGATGCAAGGTGCCTTCAACAAGCTGGACCTTGTCAGCCGCGAAGAATTCGACAGCCAGATGGTCGTACTGGCGCGCACCCGTGCACGCCTCGAGGCCCTGGAAAAACAAGTAGCCGAGCTGGAAGCCCGGCTTGACCCGACCCCACAGGATGAGTGAATGCAGCCCTCCAGCGCTTACCCGGTATTGTTGTTCTCCTACGGCACCTTGCAGGACAAGGCCGTGCAACTGGCCAACTTCGGCCGCGAACTGAGCGGACAGGTCGACCGCATGCTGGGCTACCGCCAGGACTGGGTCGAGATCACCGACCCGGCCGTGCTCGCGGCCAGCGGCAAGTCCCATCACCCTATCGTTACCCCCAGCAGCCAGGCCGACGACAGCGTGGCCGGCATGGTCTTCCAGATCAGCGAGGAAGAGCTGGCGGCGGCGGACCGCTATGAAGTCGCCGACTACAAGCGCGTCGCCGTCACCCTCGCTTCGGGCCTGACCGCCTGGGTCTATGTACGCGCCTGAGTCTCTCGGGCGTGCAGCAGGCACGAATCCAACGGGGTGAGAATGCAGGGGAAATCCCTGCCTGAAAAATCACGACGCACACTTCTTGCGCCGCTCCGGGCCGCGCTCGCTATTCTTGCATAGCCGCAGGAAGCGGCCCTTTTCAGCGACAACGGAGCGTCCATGTCCCTAGCCCTCGTCCACAGCCGCGCCCAGGTGGGCGTGCAGGCACCGGCGGTCAGCGTCGAAACCCACCTGGCCAACGGCTTGCCCCATCTCACGCTGGTCGGCCTGCCGGAAACCACAGTCAAAGAGAGCAAGGACCGGGTACGCAGCGCCATCGTCAACTCCGGGCTGAACTACCCGCAGCGGCGCATCACCCAGAACCTCGCCCCCGCCGACCTGCCCAAGGACGGCGGGCGTTATGACCTGGCCATTGCCCTGGGCATCCTTGCCGCCGACGGCCAGGTGCCAACGGCCACCCTTGCCGAGGTCGAATGCCTGGGTGAACTGGCGCTGTCTGGCAAGTTGCGCCCGGTGCAGGGTGTGTTGCCCGCGGCACTGGCGGCACGCGAAGCAGGCCGGGCGCTGGTGGTGCCACGGGAGAACGCCGAGGAGGCCAGCCTGGCAGGCGGGCTGGTGGTGTATGCGGTGGGGCACCTGCTGGAGCTGGTCGCCCACCTGAACGGCCAGGTGCCGTTGCCGCCGTATGCCGCCAACGGCCTGATCCTGCAGCAACGCCCGTACCCGGACCTGAGCGAGGTGCAGGGCCAACTGGCGGCCAAACGCGCACTGCTACTAGCTGCGGCCGGGGCGCACAACCTGCTGTTCACCGGGCCTCCCGGTACCGGCAAGACCCTGCTCGCCAGCCGTCTGCCGGGGCTGCTGCCACCGCTGGACGAGCACGAGGCGCTGGAAGTGGCAGCAATCCAGTCGGTCAGTGGCCATACGCCACTGAGCAGCTGGCCGCAGCGGCCTTTTCGCCATCCGCACCACTCCGCCTCCGGTCCTGCGCTGGTCGGCGGCAGCAGCCGGCCGCAACCGGGCGAAATCACCCTCGCCCACCATGGCGTGCTGTTCCTGGATGAACTGCCGGAATTCGAGCGGCGTGTGCTGGAAGTGTTGCGCGAGCCGCTGGAGTCGGGCGAGATCGTGATCGCCCGGGCCCGCGACAAGGTGCGTTTCCCCGCACGTTTCCAGCTGGTGGCGGCAATGAACCCCTGCCCTTGCGGCTACCTGGGCGACCCCACTGGCCGCTGCCGCTGTAGCACCGAGCAGATCGCGCGGTATCGCAACAAGCTGTCCGGGCCGTTGCTGGACCGTATCGACCTGCACCTGACCGTGGCCCGGGAGAGCACCACGCTGAACAACCAGCCCTGCGGCGAAACCAGTGCCGATGTCGCGGCCAAGGTGGCCGAGGCACGTGAACTGCAACAGCAGCGGCAAGGGTGTGCGAATGCGTTTCTCGACCTTGAGGGTTTGCGCCGCCATTGTGGGTTGGTGGCGGCGGATCAGGTCTGGCTGGAGGGAGCCTGTGAGCGGCTGACCCTGTCGTTGCGCGCGGCTCACCGGTTGCTGAAGGTGGCGCGCACTCTGGCGGATCTGGAGGGTAGCCAGGCAATTGGCCGGGCACATCTGGCCGAGGCGCTGCAGTACCGGCCAGGGAGCAGTTAGATTGCGGCGAGCATTACCTCGCTACAAGCATATTGATTGCGCAAGTATGCTGAGATGGCTGTTGAAGCTATCGGCCTCTTCGCGGGCTTGCCCGCTCCCACAGGTACTGCACAGCTCTTGAGACCAGCGCAGTACCTGTGGGAGCGGGTTCACCCGCGAAAGGGCCGCTACAGGCTTCACTGGCTGCCCACCAAAGCATCCTCAACCACCTTCAGCAGCACCTCTTCGGAAAATGGCTTGCCCAGGCACACCAGTGCCCCAAGCGCCATCGCCGCCCGCACCGCCCCTTCATCCCAATGCGCCGACATGCAGATCACCGGCAAACGCCACCCCAGCCGGGCCAGCTCGCGTTGCACCGCCAGCCCGCTCATCCCAGGCATCTTCAGATCAAGCAGCACACACCCCGCCTGCCGCGCCAATGCCGAGGCCAGGAACAGGTCCCCCGCAGCGAACGACAAGGTCTCGAGCCCAGCCGAACGCAGCAGGTTGCCCAGGCTTTTGCGCACCGACGCATCGTCGTCGACGATGCACACCGCTCTGCTCATGCGCCGCCCAGGCCCTCAGGCCGCGACCCGATGACGTTGTGCATGGCCACCAGCTCCAGCAGCGAGCGTGACTGCATCTTGTTCATGATGTTCTTCTTGTGAACCTTGGTCGTCACCTCGCTGGTGCCGATCTGCCTGGCGATCTGCTTGTGCGACAGGCCGCCGACCACCAGCGAGAACACCTGGCGCTCGCGCTGGGTCAGGCGCTGGTACTTTTCCTCCACCTGTCGCGCATGGCGCCACTTGCGCCCTTCGACCACGGCACGCGTGCGCACCGCCTGCAGCAGTCTCAGCAGCTGGTCTTCGTCGAACGGTTTGGTCAGGAACTCCACGGCTCCGGCACGCATGGCCTGGACGGTCATCGGGATAGTGCCGAAGCCGGTCATGAACACGATCGGCCAGGGCAGCGCCAGCCGGCGCAGCGCGTCTTGTACATCCAGGCCGCTGGAATCGGGCAGGTGCATGTCCAGCAAGAGGCAGGCATAGGGGGTTTCCAGGCGGGCCTCGAACAGCGCCTCGGCACTGGCGAACAAATGATGCGGGATGTCCTGCGAGCGCAGCAGACGGCCCAACGCCGTGCGCACCGACGGGTCGTCATCCACCACCAGCACAGGCACGTTCAAGCGCTCATCGAACAGCTCGACAGTGTCGGCCACGGCGCACAGCGGCGACTTGTCCAGCGCCTTGCCAGGTACTTCGAGGCTGATCTCGGCGGCCAGGCGGTAGCCCCGGCGCGGCACGGTCTGGATCAGGTCGCGGTCGCCAAAGGCCTTGCGCAGCAAGGACACCTGCACCTGCAGATTGTTGTCCTCAACCACCGTGCCGGCCCACACCTGGCTGAACAGCTCGTCCTTGCCGACCACCCGACCCTTGGCCTTGATCAGCGTCGCCAGCACCTCGAAGGCACGCCCGCCCAACAGGATCGGCTTGCCGTCAACAAAGGCTTCGCGCCGCTCCAGCGACACCTGGGCATTACCTATCCGGATCATGGCTTCCTCGCGCGGGCAAAGGCGTTTTCGCAGCCCCGCCAGCCTAGGCCTGCGTACGCATTCAGACAATTATCCCGAGGGATAGGTTGGCCTGAGGACTATACAAAAGCCCGTCAGCCCCCAGGGGACGATAACGGACAACAGCGTGCCCGTTCCTGCCAAGCAGGCTGCAGCCCGCATCCGTACTGGGCCCGCTGCGTATACTCGCGCATCAGGATGTCGCTAGCAGGGGGTGCTTTATGCTCGATGAACGCCTTGCCCACAGGCCCATCGATTACGACCAGTCGGTCGACGAGGGCTGGCTGAACCGGTGCGACATCAGCGCGCTGGGCCAGGAAGGCGAGCTCAGCTACTTCCGCCTGAGCGACCCTGCCACCCGCCAGGCCTGGATCGCCGTGCGCGCCCCGCGCGAGGCCCCCGCCGCCTGTCAGCGCCTGGAACGTGACTACCGCCTGCAACTGGACCCACAGTGGGCAGTGATCCCCTCGGCGTTCGTGCGTTCGGCCGAAGGCCCGCTGCTGGTGTACCCGACCGGTCGCTCCATCGCCGACCTGATCGCTGAGGGCCCGACGGCCCTGGCTCCGTTTCTCGAGATCGCGGTGAACGCGGCCAATGCCTTGGCCCTGGCCCACGAACGCAATGTGCTGCACGGCGCACTACAGCCCGAACATGTGTGCCTGCACGCCAACCAGCAGGTACGGCTGAGCTGCTTTCGCGCCGACCCGCCGGAGTTGATCAGCAAACAGGGCTCCCCACTCGGCAACTGGGCGTACCTGGCACCGGAACAGATCTGCCCGCACGGTAGCAGCAGCGACCGACGCACCGACATCTATGCCCTGGGCGCAATCCTCTACCAGCTACTGCTGGGCGAACTGCCTCTGACGGGGCGCGACACCCAGCACTGGCGCCAGCTGCATGCCGGCGTGCAGCCGCGAGCAGCCTGCGAAGTGGACAACAATGTGCCGCCCCCCCTCAGCCGGATCCTGGCCAAGGCCTTGTCCAAAGAACCGGACGCCCGCTACCAGAGTGCCCGGGCCCTGGCGGTAGACCTGGCCCACTGCCAGCGGCAGTGGGCCGCCAGCAAGACCATGGAGGCCTTCGAACCAGGCTGTGCCGACCCGGTCACGCCCAGCCGCGCACGCTTGTATGGCCGCTGCGCCGAACAGAAGGCCATCGCCCTGCTGCTCAAGACCCTGCGCCGCGACAGCAAGCCACATGCCCTGTTCATCAACGGCGCCGCCGGCATGGGCAAGTCAAGCCTGGTCGAGGCTGCGCTCAAGGCCAACGCCGAGGGTTACTGGGCGGTCGGCAAGTGCAGCAGTATGGCCCAGGCCGTGCCCTACGCACCCTGGGTCGAAATTCTCGGCGCGCTGACCACCCAGTTGCTGGCCAAGAACAGCCAGGACCTCGACACCCTGCGCCGCGAGATCCTGCGCCGCATCAAAGGCCATGGCCGGCTGCTCGGCAAGCTGGCGCCAGACCTGCACCTGATCCTCGGCCCCCTCCCCGATCTGCCGGCCAAGCCCACGCGCCTGGCACTGCAGAAGGAACTGCGGTCGATCGTCGAATTCTTGCAGGTGTTCAGCCGCCCCGGCCAGCCGCTGGTGCTGTTCTTCGATGACCTGCAGTGGGCCGACGACGCCAGCCAGCAACTACTGGCGCTACTGCTGGCTCACGCACCCGGCAACCTGCTGCTGATCTTCGCCCGGCGCAATGATGCGCCCGCCAGCAGTACACCCCTTGCCCTGCCCCCAGCAGTGCGCAGCACCACGCTGAACCTGCACCCCCTGGACGTGGGCGCGGTGACCGAGCTGATCGGCGAGCGCTACCACGTCGGCCCCGAGGACGCATTTCAGGTGGCCGAACTGGTGCACGGCAAGACGGCGGGCAACCCGTTTTTCATCAATCAGATCCTCCGGGCCATGGTGGAGGACCAGCTGTTCACCTTCGACACCCAGGCCATGCGCTGGTCATGGTGCCTGCAGGCCGTGGCCCGCCATCGCTATTCCGACAATGTCGCCGACCTGCTGATCCACCGCCTGGCGCGCCTGCCGGCACCGCAGCGCGACCTGCTGCGGGTGGCTGGCGCTGCGGGCAGCCGTTGCGATGAACGACTGCTTCACCAAGTCCTCGCCAAAGTGCCCGGCGAACCGTTGAAAGCCTTGATTGGCGCGGGTTTCCTGCAAACTGGCCAGAACGGCCTGGGCTTCGCCCATGAGCGGGTGATGGAGGCCGCGTACGCTCTCACGCCCGAGCGCGAGCGTGCCCCGCTGCATGCACATATTGCCCTGGCCATGCGCCACGCCTGGCAAGATGACTTGCACGAGCTGCTGTTCGAGCTCGCCAACCAGCTGCAACGCGCCAGCCCATGCGGGTTTGCAGCGGATGACTGCGAAGCGTTCCTGCAGCTTTTACGCGAAGCAGCATCACGCGCACGCGACGACGGCGCCTTCGAGCAGGCCGCTGGCTACCTGCATACGGCCGAGCAGTTGCTGCACCACGGCGCCACGTTGGAAAGCCGCGCTACGCATGGCTTTGCCATCGCCTGCATGGCGACGGAGTGCGACATGCAACTGTCGCGAATGATCGCGGCCGAGGCCCGCCTCACTGAATGCCGCCAGCGCGCACGCTCGGCGCTGGACCAGGCGCGGGTGTGCCGGCTGCAGGCTCTGCTGTACACCTTGCGCGGCGACTATCAGGCGGCCATCGACAGCGCCCTCTCCGGCCTGGACTTGCTGGGTACAAGCCCGGTGCGGGGGGGCGACTGGCAACAGATCGAAGCCAGTCATGCCCGGGTACAGGCTCTGGTCGAACAGAAAGGCCGGCACTGCCTGGAGTCGCTGCCGTGCACCGATTCGGAGGAAGTGACAGTTGCGATCAGCCTGCTGGCCACCCTGTCGTCATCGTTTTTCGTAAAGGACGACATCTGCTTCCTGCACCTGGCCAAACTCATGGAGCTGTCGCTGCTGCACGGCGTTGCCCCGGGCAGCACCTATGGCATGGCCTGGTACGGGGTGATGATTGCCGAGCATTTCGGCGCCTACCATGACGGCCATGCCTGTTGCCTGGCCGCGCTCAAGCTGATCGAGCGACACGGTTTCGAGGCCGACCTGACCAGCGCGCTACTGGCCCTGGACCAGGTCAGCGCCTGGACCTCGCCCATGGAGTTCGCCCGCCGCACCGCGCTGGACGCGGTCGACTCGGTGCGCCTGAGCGGCGACCTGGCGATGAGCTGCTATGCCTGCAACCACCTGGTTTCCGACTCGCTGTTCATGGGCCGCTGCCTGCCGGACGTGGTCGAGGAAGTGGCGCAAGGCCTGGCCACCGTACGCCGCCATGGCTACCGCGATATCGAGCAGATCCTGCAGGCCCAGCAAGCATTCATCGCCAACTTGAGCGGCACGCCCTGCCCGGCCGCGGGCGCAGCCTCGAAATCGCCCACCACACGGTTCTTCCAGTACCTGCTGGCCGGCATGAGCGCCTTCTACCTGGGCAATATCCCGCAGGCCATGCGCAACCTGGCACTGGCCGGAGACAACACCTGGGCGGCACCGGCGCACATCAACCTGGCCGACTATCACCTGTTCCGCGGCCTGGCCCTGGGCAGCCCCGAGGCCGCTGGCAGCCTGGCCGACAAGCTGCGCGAGCTGCAGGCCCTGCGCGAGCGCTTCGACCGCTGGGCCAGCTTCAACCCGGCCACCTTCCGCAACAAGCTGTTGCTGATCGAAGGCGTGATCGCCAAGCTCGAAGGCGACGGCCTGGCCGCCATCCGCTGCTTCGACCAGGCACAGATCGCCGCCACCGCCGCCGGTTTCATCCACGAGCAGGCGCTGGCCCACGAACAGCTGGCCGAGGTGTGCATCCCCAGCGGCCTGATCTCCGGCGCCAACCTGCACCTGCGTATTGCCCGTGACTGTTTCCATATCTGGGGCGCGACCGGCAAGGTGCACCAGCTGGAGGCTTTGCACCCGTTCCTGCGCACCCAGCCGATCCAGGAAACCTACCGCGCCACCCACCAGGCCAAGCTCGACCTGGAAGTCGGCATCGAAGCAGCACGGGCACTGTCCGAGGAAGTGCTGCTCGAAGGCCTGATCGAAACCCTGATGGGCCACCTGACCCAGCACTCCGGCGCCGACCACGGTGCGCTGCTGATCGTCAGCGGTGCCGAATTCCAGATGGCTGCCCTCGCCTACATCGACGATGCCGGGCTGCACGTGAATATGGACGACTGCCAGAAGTTCATGACCCAGGCGCCGCTGTCGATCATCAACGCCACCATGCGCACCAAGAAGCCGCTGGTGCTCAATGATGCCCAGCGCGATTGCCCCGAGGCCTTCCGCGAGCAGCTGCAGGCGCGCAACGCCCGTTCGGTGCTATGCCTGCCGCTGGTGATCCAGGGCGTGCTGATCGGCCTGGTGTACCTGGAAAACCGCCTGGTGCCGAACCTGTTCGGTGGCCAGCGCCTAGCCATGCTGGAAATTCTCGCCTCGCAGGCGGCAGTGTCGCTGCAGACTGCCAAGTTCTACACGCGCCTGGCCGAAGACAACCAGACCCGCGCCCAGATGGAGGCCGAGTTGCGCCGCTCCCGCGCGGAATTGGCGCGCACCGCACACCTGCAGGTGATGAACGAGCTGTCGGCGTCCATCGCCCATGAGATCAGCCAGCCGCTGCTGGGCATCGCTTCCAACGCCGCTGCCAGCCTGCGCTGGCTGAAGCGTGCCAAGCCCGACCTGGAAGAGGCGATTGCTGGCCTGGAAGACATCCGCAACGACAGCGAACGGGCCGCCAACATCGTGCGTGCGCTGCGCTCACTGGCCAAGCAGTCACCAATGCAACTCAAGGCGGTGAAGCTGGACGAACTGATCCGCGAAGTGGTGCGCCTGACCTCGGCCGATGCCGCCAAGGGCACGGTGGACGTGCAGACGCGGTTGCAGGCAGGGGTGAGCGTGATGGCCGACCCGGTGCAGTTGCAGCAGTTGGTGTTCAACCTGATTACCAATGGCCTGGAGGCGCTGGCGGGGTATCGCAGCGATGGGGTGCTGCGCATTGCGTTGGCGGTGGTCGGGGATGATGTGGAGGTCTGCGTGGACGACAACGGGCCGGGGATAGCTGCGGATGAGCGTGAGCGGGTGTTCGATGCGTTTCATACCACCAAGATCGGCGGCATGGGGATGGGTTTGGCAATCTGCAGCTCGGTGGTGCAGGCCCATGGTGGGGAGTTGCAGGCGCTGGTGTCGGAGCTGGGCGGGTGCCGGATTCGCTTTACGCTGCCTGTGAATCCTTCCTAAGCCTGTACCGGCCCTTTCGCGGGTGAACCCGCGAAGAGGCCGGTACAGGTTCACATCAACGGGCGCTCAAGGCCGCATAGCTGTTCATCAGGTTGCGGTAGTTGGGAATCCGCTGCGACAACAGGTTACCCAGCCCTTCGATGTCGTTGCGCCAGTCGCGATGCAGCTCACAGGCCACCGAGAACCAGTTCATCATCTGTGCACCCGCCTGGGTCATGCGCACCCAGGCCGCCTGTTGCACGGTTTCGTTGAAGGTGCCAGAAGCATCGGTCACCACGAACACTTCAAAACCTTCTGCCAGCGCCGACAGGGTCGGGAACGCTACGCACACATCGGTCACCACGCCGGCGATAATCAGCTGCTTGCGGCCAGTAGCCTTGATCGCCTTGACGAAGTCTTCATTGTCCCAGGCGTTGATCTGGCCGGGGCGGGCAATGTACGGCGCATCCGGGAACATCTCTTTCAGCTCGGGCACCAGCGGGCCGTTCGGGCCTTGCTCGAAGCTGGTAGTGAGAATGGTCGGCAAGCCGAAGAACTTGGCCAGGTCGCCCAGGGCCAGCACGTTGTTCTTGAACTCGTTGGGCGAGAAGTCCTGCACCAGCGAGATCAGGCCGGTCTGGTGGTCGACCAGAAGCACCACGGCATCGTCTTTGTTCAGGCGCTTGTAATCGGGTTGGCTCATCGGGGTGACTCCTTGGGTTGGGAAAACGGGCCGGCACTGTCTACAAGGGGCTATACCGGCGGATAGGGTCGGCTTAAGGGTGGACCTGCGCCTGACGCCAGGCCTTGGGCGGCTGGCCGACCAGGCGGCTGAAGGCACGGGTGAAATGGGCCTGATCGCAGAAGCCGCATTCCAGGCTCACGTGGGTGATTGGCGCCTCGGTGGCAAGCAGGCGCTTGGCCTTTTCCATGCGCGCCAACAGGCGCCAGGCCTGGGGCGATAGGCCAGTGTTGACCTTGAACGCACGGGAGAAGTGGCTGCGGGTGAGGTTGCATACCCCGGCGATTTCGATGATCGACAACGGGCTGTGCAGCATCAGTTCCTTGGCCCGGCGCAACCGCGCAGGCGTCAGTGCGCCGGGGGTTTGCTGCGGCGCTTGGGGCTTCCCGGGGTGCATGGCGACTCTCCTGTTCAATGCAGAAAGTCTCGCCCCCGGCACATGACAAAGTCCTGAGCCAGACCTGAATAGTTGTTAATTGTGCACTGCTGGCCCTGGCCGTTTTGCCGATACCTTAAGATGCGTTTCGTATTCAGCTTCAGGCCGCTAGTGGCGGCCGGCATTCAAGGCAAAAGAGCCATGCAGGAAAAACCCGCCCACCGTACCGTAGCCATGGTGCTGTTCAATGATGTGTTGTTGCTGGACGTGACCGGGCCCATGGACGCGTTTGCCATTGCTAACCGCTTCCTTCCTGCCGAGCGAAAGTACCGGCTGCTGACCCTGGCCGAAGGGCAGGCAGCGGTGCGCGGCTCTTGCGGATTGAAAGTGGTGGCTGACCTGCGCCTGGAGGACTTGCCGGAGGCCGTCGACCTGTTGCTGGTGCCAGGCGGCCCGGGGGCCTATGACATCGCCCTGCCAGGCATCGAGCGTTGGCTGCCCCAGGCTGTGCGCCGGGCCAAACGCTTTGGCGCAATCTGCACCGGGGTATTCCTGCTGGGCCGGGCCGGGTTGCTGGACGGCTATCGCTGCACCACCCACTGGAACTACGTGGAGCGTCTGGCACAGGCGTTCCCCGAGGCCAAGGTCGAGACCGAGCAGATCTACGTGATCGACCGTTGCCTGATTACCTCGGGCGGCATCACCGCTGGCATCGACCTGGCCCTGGCGGTAGTAGCCGAGGACCACGGCAAGGCGCTGGCCCTGGAAGTGGCCAAGGTGCTGCTGGTCGCCCGCCATCGCCAGGGCGGGCAGGCACCTTACGGGCCACTGCTGGCGGCTGTACCGCGGGATGATTCGCCGATTGCCCGGGTGCAGGCGTATATCGTCGACCATATCGAGCAAGCCTTCACCGTGCAGAAAATGGCCGACCTGGTGGCCATGAGCGGGCGCAACTTCGCCCGCACCTTTCAGCGCGAGGTGGGCATCACGCCGCTGCAGTACTTGCAGAACGCACGCATTGACCGGGCGCGCAAGCTGCTGGAAGGCAGCGACCTGCCGTTGAAGGTGGTGGCGGCGCAGTGCGGGTTTGGCAGTGACCGGCACATGAGAAAGGTGTTCTGCGAGCGGATTGGCATGACGCCGACGCAGTATCGGGCGCAGTTTGGTGGCAGTTGAGTATGCAGATTTCCTGTGCTGGCCTCTTCGCGGGTGAACCCGCGAAGAGGCCAGCACGACTGTCACCTGATTCAGGACAATGTGTCTTCCTCACAGAAGATTGTCTGGCCCTCCCACATTCCCCAGAATTGCCCGCCAAACTGATCTGACGCTGCCCCGGCAGCTCATGGAGTACGAGCCCATGCCACACGAAGGCAGCCTTCTGCAAACCGCGGTGATCTTCCTGCTCGCTGCTGTCCTCGCCGTCCCCCTGGCCAAGCGCCTGCAACTGGGGGCCGTGCTCGGCTACCTGCTTGCTGGCGTAATCATTGGCCCGCAGGCACTGGGCCTGATCCGCGACACCGAAAGCGTGGCGCACATTTCCGAGCTGGGCGTGGTCCTGCTGCTGTTCATCATTGGCCTGGAGCTGTCGCCCAAGCGCTTGTGGCTGATGCGCAAGTCCGTGTTCGGCGTCGGCACCGCCCAGGTTTTGCTGACCGGCGCGGTGATCGGTGCCATCGCCCTGTTCGGCTTCGGCCAGTCGTTGCCGGCGGCCGTCGTGCTCGGCCTCGGCCTGGCGCTGTCGTCCACCGCCCTCGGCCTGCAGAGCCTGGCCGAAAGCAAGCAGCTCAACGCGCCCCATGGCCGTCTGGCGTTCGCCATCCTGTTGTTCCAGGACATCGCCGCAATTCCGCTGATCGCCCTGGTTCCGCTACTGGCCGCCAGCGGCCCGGACACCAGCCACGGCGACAGCCTGCAACACGGCCTGAAGGTGTTCGCCAGCATCGCCGTGGTCATCGTCGGTGGCCGCTACCTGCTGCGCCCGGTGTTCCGCACCGTGGCCCGCACCGGCTTGCCGGAAGTGTCCACCGCCACCGCACTGCTGGTGGTGATTGGCACCGCCTGGTTGATGGAAGAAGCCGGTATATCCATGGCCCTGGGTGCGTTCCTCGCCGGCCTGCTGCTGGCCGACTCGGAATACCGCCACGAACTGGAATCGCAGATCGAACCGTTCAAGGGCCTGCTGCTGGGGCTGTTCTTCATCAGCGTCGGCATGGGCGCCAACCTGCGCCTGCTGCTGGAAATGCCTTTGGTGCTGCTGGGCCTGACCCTGCTGCTGGTGGCCGTGAAGCTGGTACTGCTGATCGGCGTCGGGCGCCTGGCCGGTGGCTTGAACAGCGCCAGCGCACTGCGCCTGGGCATGGTGCTGGCGGCCGGTGGCGAATTCGCCTTCGTGGTGTTCAAGCTGGGCAAGGGCCAGGGCCTGTTCGACACCCAGACCTACGACCTGCTGCTGATGACCATCACCCTGTCGATGGCCATTACCCCGCTGCTGATGATTGGCTGCGCCCACGCCCTCAAGCGCCCGCAACCGGCGCGTGAAGTGCCGGAGCATTACAAGCAGATCCAGACTGACACGCCACGGGTGGTGATCGTCGGCATGGGCCGCATGGGCCAGATCGTCGCGCGCATCCTGCGGGCACAGAAGATTCCGTTCATTGCCCTGGAAACCTCGGTGGACACCATCGAGATGACCCGTATGTTCGAACAGGTCCCCGTGTTCTACGGCGACCCGCTGCGCCCGGAAGTGCTGCATGCGGCCAAGGTGGGCGAGGCGGAATACTTCATCATTACCATCGATGACCCGGAAGCTGCCATTCACACCGCGGAACGGGTGAAACGCCTGTACCCACACCTGAAAGTGCTGGCCCGCGCACGTAACCGCCAGCATGTGCACAAGTTGGCGGATGTCGGCGCCGAGCCGATTCGCGAGACGTTCTACTCCAGCCTGGAGATGACCCGCCGGGCATTGGTGGGGTTGGGGTTGAGCGACGCGCAGGCGGCGGACCGGATTGCACGGTTTACCCAGCATGACGAAGAGGTGCTGGTCGCCCAGGGGCAGGTGCGTGATGACCGGGCCAAGGTGATGCAGACGGCCAAGGAGGCCCGGGCGGAGTTGGAGCGGTTGTTTGATTCGGATGCGGATTGAGGGTTTCAAGCGCATGGCTGTAGAGATGTAGCGGCCTTGAGATCGAGCGCCGCCCGCGCGGCGCTTCGCGGGACAAGCCCGCTCCCACATTTGTTTCGGGCCAATTATTCCTGTGCCAGGTGGGTTGCAGCCTTGGTGTATGGCTGAAGATGAATGAAGAGCAATTGCGCCCCCTTCGATATCGAATGGAACAAACAAGGCGGACAGAGGTGACTTCACAGGAGTGACTGGCCCGAAACAGATGTGGGAGCGGGCTTGTCCCGCGAAGCGCCGCGCGGGCGGCGCTCGGTCTCATAGGCGCCAGAAATCTATCGCCAGGCACCTGGAGGCCATTCTGCAACCTCCCGACGGTCACCTCCCTGCCATTACGCGGATACCAAAAAACCATCAAAAAATCGTCCGTCTCTCAGCAAGGTCCTACTTCCTAGCGAACCATTTCCTACGTTAATGCTGACCCTGACGAATTATCCTACGCACCGTGTCGAAGCCCGTCTGATTGTCCGGGGAAAGCCTGCTCTCTAGGCTTGCCGGGTCGCTGTCGGTTCAGCGATCGGGTGTGGAAACCCGGATCTGATGAAGGGCTGCCGTTATGGCAGTTGTGCGCGTGAGGCCTTTTGGCCTACCGGCTTGCCTTCTCACCGGTTTTCCACCCCGCGCACAACTGCCGCCTTCTGCGTGGAAACGGGTGGTTGCAGTTCAACCCGAGAGAAGGAATTGCCATGAAAAGAATCGTCCCCAATCCACCCCTCCCCAGCACCACACAACGCGCTTTCAGCCGCTGCGATGCCGGCCATCCACCTTTGTTCACAGTAAACCCGGGCGTCTCTGCCCACGACGCCCTGGTGCATGTCGCCCAGTACCTGCGCGGCGCATACGACTGTGGCTACAAAGCCCTGGAACACCTTGATGAAACCGGCAAGAGCCTGTTCTGGAGCAACCTGAATGCGCTCGAAATGGCAGAAGGATTGGTTGAGGCATTGCTGGATGGGATTGAGTCGCAGCCTGTAAGTTGAAGTGCATTGCATTTGCACAGAGCAGGCTGCGGTAACAGGCCTGCTCCGCCTCAATATAGGAAACGCCTTACAAAACGGGTCAATCCCCGTCTGATTGTTCGAGGAAACCCTTCTCCCTAGGCTCACTTGGCCGCACTGATCGCAGCCAGGTATCGCATTGAACCCCAACAACCCCACCGCGAAAGTCGCCGAGAAAAAAGGCCAGAACACTTGGCTGGACGAACAACTACCTGACCTCAGAACGCTCGCGCGTGAATGGCGTACACGGGCTATCGAAGAATTGGCTGCTGCCGATTCGCATGAATCAGCAATCGAACTTGCTGCGCAGCATCTGGGTTTGAACAGTGAAGAAGCCAGCGTAGTAACCGTCAGAACTCCAATGGGCGACATCCAGATTCAACGCAGTTGTATCCATCACATCGTCGAGAAGCGACAAGACGCCCGGGAACGCTATGTAAAAGTAGCGCTGGATACGCTGATCGGACCATTTGAGGTATGGCAGGTCGCCTACACCAATGACACCTACAGGCTGGCGTTCATTGGCGTGTACGAGACCAAGCGGCAGATGCTAGTGGTCGTGACACTCGATAACGGCAAAATGCTGTGGAATTTCATGCAGTGCGATGCAAAGGCACTGAATAAGCATCGCCATGGAAAACTGCTCTACAAGCGGTACGCTTATCTGCCGAGCAAAGAAAAGGGCCACTGTCACCAGTGGCCCTGTGCTCGTGCTTGATACTCATATACACACCCTCAAGCCGGGGTGTGGAGGTCTCACCCGACGCTGATGATTCAGCCATCGACGGGGTTCCTACACCAGCTATTGCCGCTGAATGGCAGCTGGTTTCGCGCTCAGGTGAAACGCTAACAACACTCCTGGACCAAGTCAACGATGGCCCCCTTGCGGAAGCCATCCATCAGATTACTTGGTGTTACTTACCCGCAGTCAGCGCGCTGTAGCTGGTAATCAGATTGCGATAATCCGGAATGTGGTTGGAGCACAGCGCCGCCAGCCCTTCGATGTCGTTGCGCCAGTCGCGGTGCAGCTCACAGGCCACGCCGAACCAGGTCATCATTTGCGCGCCAGCGCGGCTCATGCGGTCATGGGCAGCATCGCGGGTCATTTCGTTGAAGGTGCCAGAAGCATCGGTCACCACGAACACTTCGAACTCCTCTTCCAGGGCCGACAGCGCCGGGAACGCTACACAGACCTCAGTCACCACGCCGGCGATGATCAGCTGTTTCTTGCCAGTGGCCTTCACCGCCTTGACGAAGTCTTCGTTGTCCCAGGCGTTGATCTGGCCTGGGCGGGCGATGTACGGGGCGTCCGGGAACAGGGCTTTCAGCTCTGGTACCAGCGGGCCGTTGGGGCCTTGCTCGAAGCTGGTGGTGAGGATAGTCGGCAGGTTGAAGAACTTGGCCAGGTCGGCCAGGGCCAGCACGTTGTTCTTGAACTTGTCCGGCTCGATGTCACGGACCAGGGACAGCAGGCCAGCCTGGTGGTCGACCAGCAGGACAGCGGCGTCGTCTTTGTTCAGGCGGTTGTAGGTGAATTTGCTCATGGTCTGTGCTCCTAAGGGTTATGAATTTTTCAGCATTCGGGGGTGTTTCGCGTTGATGGGCACAGATTAAAATCATCACCTTTGTGGCGGTAGATAGCAGAATTTGGCTTTAGCGTTCCGTTTTATGAACGATAGATTTGTAGGGGCTGTGCCGGCCTCTTCGCGGGTAAACCCGCTCCCACAGGGATGGCGCCGGGCTTGAGCCCTATGCAGTACCTGTGGGAGCGGCTTTAGCCGCGAAAGGGCCGGCACAGGCAACCAAGTACCTGGAGACCGATCATTGGAAGACCTCAACTCCCTCTACTACTTCACCCAGGTAGTCGAGCACGGTGGCTTCGCCCCGGCTGGCCGGGCGCTGGACATGCCCAAATCGAAGCTCAGCCGGCGCATCGCCGACCTCGAAGACCGCCTGGGCGTGCGTCTGCTGCATCGCACCAGTCGTCACTGCTCGCTCACCGAGATCGGCCAGGCCTACTACAACCGCTGCCTGGCCATGCGCGTGGAAGCCGAGGGTGCGGCAGAGATCATCGAGCGCAACCGCAGCGAGCCGCGCGGCCTGGTGCGTATCAGTTGCCCGACTACCCTGCTCAATTCCTGGGTCGGGCCGATGCTGACCCGCTACATGCTCAAGTACCCGCAGGTGGAGCTGTTCATCGAGAGCACCAACCGCCGCGTCGACCTGCTGCACGAGGGTTTCGACATCGCCCTGCGGGTGCGCTTTCCGCCGCTGGAGAACACCGACATGGTGATGAAGGTACTGAGCAACAGTACCCAGTGCCTGGTCGGCCAGCCGCAGTACCTGGAGCAGTTGCCCAAGGGCTTCGACCCGCAGCTGCTGGGCACGCTGCCCAGCGTGCATTGGGGCAGTGCCCAGCGCGAATACCAGTGGGAGCTGTTCCAGGGTGAGGACAGCAACCGCAGCATCGTCATCCCGCATACACCGCGCATGGTGACGGACGACCTGTTTGCCCTGCGCCATTTCGTGGTGGCGGGGGTGGGTATTGCGCACCTGCCGCGGGTGGCGGTGCGTGAAGACCTGGCGGCGGGACGGCTGGTGGAGTTGTTGCCGGACTGGCACCCGCGTTGCGGCATCGTGCACGCGATCTTCCCGTCACGGCGGGGCTTGCTGCCGTCGGTGCGGGCGCTGATCGATCATCTGGCCGAAGAGTTCGCCATCAGCGACATGGCTTGAGCCGGTTGCCGCCTGTGCCGGCCTCTTCGCGGGTAAACCCGCTCCCACAGGGTTACCACTAGCCCCAAGGCCTGTGCAGTACCTGTGAGAGCAGGTCACCACTAGCCCCAAGGCTTATGCAGTACCTGTGGGAGCGGGTTTACCCGCGAAGAGGCCGGCACAGGCAAAACCAGCCAGAGCACACACATACAAGCCCCCTTGCCTATCCTTCATCCACAATCCCGGATCATCCCCCCTGGAGCCCCCATGATCCGCGCCACTCACGGACCAGGCCGCGCCCTGCTCGCCACCCTCGCCCTGTACCCGGCGCTCAGCCAGGCTGACGAACCCGGCTGGTCACTGCTCAGCCGCAACTATTTCCTGCACAGCGACTTCCGCTCGCCCTCCGGCAGCGGCCAGAACTATCGCCAGGAATGGGCCCAGGGCTTCATTGGCGAGATCCGCTCCGGCTTCACCGAGGGCACGCTCGGTGCCGGTATCGATACCCACGGTTTTCTCGGCCTCAAGCTGGACGGCGGCCGCGGCCATGCCGGCACCGGCCTGCTGCCGCGCGACAGCGATGGCCGCTCCGAGTCCGACTACTCAAGCGCCGGCGCCGCATTAAAGCTGCGCCTGGGCAACACCCAACTACGCTACGGCGAAATGACCGTGGAAACCCCGGTGTTCGACACCAGCGACAAACGCCTGCACCCGGAGTACGCCACCGGCTGGTTCCTGGACAACACCGACCTGCCCGACTGGCGCCTGCAGGCCGGGCGCTTCACCGCCTTCAACAACCAGGACAACAGCTCCAGCCATGATGACTTCAGCGGCTACGGCGTCAGCACCCGCAACCGTGCCATCAGCCTGGCCGGCGCCACCTTCGCACCCGCAGGCCCGTTCGGTGGTGCGCTATACGCCGGGCAACTGCAGGACACCTGGCGCCAGGCCTACCTCAACCTGAACCTGGCCGAGGGCAATTGGCGCCTGGACGGCAACCTGTACAAGACCCGCGACACCGGCAATGCCGGTGCCGGGGCAATCGACACCCTCGCCTACAGCCTGCTGGCCAGGTACAGCTTCGGCGCCCAAGCGCTGAGCCTGGCCTACCAGAAGGTCGAGGGCGATACCCCGTTCGACTTCGTCGGCGGCGACTCCATCTACCTGGCCAACTCGATCAAGTACGCCGACTTCAACGGCCCCGGCGAGCGCTCGTGGCAACTGCGCTACGACCTCGACTTCGCCACCCTCGGCGCTCCCGGCCTGAGCCTGATGGGCCGCTATGTCAGCGGCCGTGGCATCGACGGCAGCCATGCCCCGGCGGGCGGCGCCTATGTGGGCCAGTACGGCGACGGCGGCAAGCACTGGGAGCGCGACATCGACCTGAAATACGTGGTGCAGTCCGGCGCCGCCAAGGACCTGAGCCTATCGTTTTCCCACGTCAGCCACCGCGCCAACCAGGCCCAGGCCGGCGATGACATCGACCGGATCTACCTGATCATCGAATACCCACTCAAAGGCAGCTTCTGACATGAGCACGTCCCCTTCAGGCGCCTGGAGCCCGTTGCGCAACACCACCTTCCGTATGCTGTGGATCGCCACCATCGCCTCCAACATCGGCACCTGGATGCACGAGGTGGGCGCCGGCTGGCTGATGACCACGCTGTCGGCCAGCCCGTTGCATGTGGCACTGATCCAGGTAGCCGGCTCGCTACCGATGTTCTTCCTCGCCCTGCCGGCTGGCGCGGCGGCGGATATCGTCGACAAGCGCCGCTACCTGTTGCTGGTACAACTGTGGATGTCTGCGGTGGCCGTGGTGCTGGCGACCCTGACCCTGCTCGGGCTGATGAACGTCACCCTGCTGCTGGTGCTTACCCTGGCGCTGGGCATCGGCACGGCACTGATGATGCCGGCCTGGAGTGCACTGACACCGGAACTGGTGGGCAGGGACGACCTGGCCAACGCGGTGGCGCTTTCCAGTGTCGGTATCAACGTGTCGCGCGCTATCGGCCCGGCTTTGGCAGGCGTGGTAGTGAGCATGGTCGGCCCGTGGCTGACCTTCGCCCTGAATGCCATCTCGTTCGCCGGGGTGATCCTGGTGCTGTTCCTGTGGAAGCGCGAGGTGAAGGAGCCGCTGCTGCCGGCTGAGCGCTTCGTCGGCGCCATGCGCACCGGGCTGCGTTTCGCGCGCAGTGCCAAACCCTTGCAGGCGGTGATATTGCGCGCCTTGGCATTCTTTTTCTGCGCCAGCGCCGGTACCTCGCTGCTACCGTTGATCGTACGTGGCGAGATGCATGGCACCGCCGCCGATTTCGGCCTGCTGCTGGCGGCCATCGGTATCGGCGCAGTGGCCGGTGCCACCTTGCTGCCACGCCTGCGCGAACGCATCAGCCGCGACCACCTGGTGCTGCTCGCCAGCCTGCTGTATGCACTGTTCCTGCTGGCACTGGCGCTGGTGCGCAACTTCTACGCGCTGCTACCGGCGATGCTGCTCAGCGGCGCGGCGTGGATTGCCGTGCTGTCCAACCTGCAGGTGGCGGCGCAGACCTCGGTGCCAGCCTGGGTTCGGGCGCGGGCGTTGTCGGTGTACATCCTGATCTTCTTTGGTGCCATGGCCTGCGGCGGGTTGCTGTGGGGAACGCTGGCCAGCCATGCAACGATCACCTTGAGCCTGCTGCTGGCCGCAGGTGGCCTGGCGCTGGGCACGCTGCTGACCTGCAAGGTGACGCTGCCGGAAACCGCAGCCGAGGAGCTGACGCCGTCACTGCATTGGCCGGCGCCGCTGCTGAGCGACGACATGGACAAGGAAAGCGGGCCGGTGATGGTCACCGTGGAGTACCACGTCGACCCGGCCAAGGCCGAGGCGTTCCAGCAGGCAGCGCGGGAGCTGGAGGCGATGCGCAAGCGCAATGGCGCGTTGTCGTGGGGGTTGATGCGCGACAGTGCGAACCCGGCGTTGTGGCTGGAGTTCTTCTTCGAGGAATCGTGGCTGGAGCATTTGCGGCATCACCACCGGGTTACCCGGGGTGAGCTGAAGATCGAGGCGCGGGTGCGGATGCTGCAGACCGATGGGGTGGAGGTGAAGATTCGGCATCTGTTGGCTGGAGCTGAGCACAAGGCTCACCATTGATGCTGGCCTTTCCGGCTTCTTCGCGGGTAAACCCGCTCCCACAGGGACAACACAGGCCTGAGTGCGCCGCCGTACCTGTGGGAGCGGGTTTACCCGCGAAGAGGCCAGCACAGTAGGAACAAAAAAGGGGGCCAATAACTGGCCCCCTTTTCATCAGCTCAGCTTAGAACGCGAAGCACGAGCAACCCAGCGCGCCCCAGAAGCCCTGGTAGTCATTCACCGGCACGCTCGAATGCCGCGCCTTTTCATGGCTGTGCGCATGCACCCCGCATGGCCCGCTGCATTGGTGCACGGCGGCTGCCAGCGACGGCGTGCCCACGCGCCAGTGGCCCGGTACCTTGGTCACCGGCGACCACTCCGGCAGCACCGGCACCTGGGGCGGGCCGAGTTTGTCGAATTCCGCCGCACCATACACCACCTTGCCGTCGACCACGGTCAGCACCGACTCGATGCCCTTGATCGCCTCTTCATCGACACTGAAGAAGTCCAGCGACAGCGCCGCCAGGTCGGCCAGCTGGCCCACCTTGATCTGGCCTTTCTTGCCCTGCTCGCTGGAGAACCAGGCGCTGCCCTGGGTGAACAGCTGCAGCGCGGTGTCACGGCTGAGGCCTTCCGGGTACAGCTCCATGCCACCGACGGTCTTGCCGCTGACCAACCAGTACAGCGAGGTCCACGGGTTGTAGCTGGACACGCGGGTGGCGTCGGTACCGGCGCCCACCGGCACGCCCATCTCCAACATGCGCTTGATCGGCGGGGTCTGCTCGGCGGCCTTGGCGCCGTAGCGGTCGACGAAGTACTCACCCTGGAAGGCCATGCGGTCCTGGATGGCGATACCGCCGCCCAGCGCACGTACGCGCTCGATGTTCTGCGGGGTGATGGTTTCGGCGTGGTCGAAGAACCATGGCAGGCCATTGAACGGGATGTCGCGGTTTACCTTCTCGAACACGTCGAGCATGCGCGTGATCGATTCGTTGTAGGTGGCGTGCAGGCGGAACGGCCAGCGCTGCTCGACCAGGTGACGCACCACCGGTTCCAGCTCTTGCTCCATGGTCTGCGGCAGGTCCGGGCGCGGTTCGAGGAAGTCCTCGAAGTCGGCAGCGGAGAACACCAGCATTTCGCCGGCGCCATTGTGGCGCAGGAAGTCGGTACCGCTGTGCAGCTTCACGCTGGAGGTCCACTTGCGGAAGTCGTCCAGCTCTTCCTTGGGCTTCTGGGTGAACAGGTTGTAGGCAATGCGCACGGTCAGTTGGTTGTTGTCGGCCAGCTCCTGGATCACCTGATAGTCATCCGGGTAGTTCTGGTAGCCGCCGCCAGCATCGATGGCGCTGGTCAGGCCCAGGCGATTGAGCTCGCGCATGAACTGACGGGTGGAGTTGACCTGGTATTCCAGCGGCAGTTTCGGCCCCTTGGCCAGGGTGGCGTAGAGGATCATCGCGTTAGGGCGGGCGATGAGCATGCCGGTCGGGTTGCCGAACTTGTCGCGCTGGATCTCGCCGCCCGGCGGGTTGGGGGTATCCTTGGTGTAGCCAACGGCCTTGAGCGCGGCACGGTTGAGCAGCGCGCGGTCATACAGGTGCAGCAGGAATACCGGGGTATCCGGCGCGGCCTGGTTGATTTCTTCCAGGGTGGGCATGCGCTTTTCGGCGAACTGGAACTCGTTCCAGCCACCGACCACGCGCACCCACTGCGGGGTTGGTGTACGCGCGGCCTGGTCCTTGAGCATGCGCAGGGCATCGGCCACCGAAGGCACGCCTTCCCAGCGCAGTTCCAGGTTGTAGTTCAGGCCACCCCGGATCAGGTGCAGGTGCGAGTCGTTCAGGCCAGGGATGACCGTGCGCTGCTTGAGGTCGATGATCTGCGTGGTGGCGCCCTTGTGGGCCATGGCCTCGGCGTCGTTGCCCACGGCGATGAAACGGCCATCCTTGATGGCGACGGCGGTCGCGGTGGGCTTTTCACGATCAACGGTGTGCAGTTTGCCGTTGAACAGAATCAGATCGGCGGTCATGGAACCTCCTTGGGTGGATGCGTAAGCGGAACCGGTAAAGGGCAATGCGGACCAGAGCGCGCCAGCGGCACCGAGCACGGTACTGGTGGCGAGGAACTGGCGACGGGTCTTGTCGTTGCGGTCCTGGGACATGGAGTTCTCCGTCTCTGGGTGCGGCGGCGGCAGGCGCAACTGCAGAGCATGCCGGTTGGTGTAGGGGCAAGGCTTGGATGGATGTGCGGTGGGTGGTTGAAGGTTAGCCCCGTTCGGCATTTGTGCTGCCTGGGCTGGCCTCTTCGCGGGTGAACCCGCTCCCACAGGGACACCACAGGCCTGTAAGACTGCGGTATCCCCTGTGGGAGCGGGTTTACCCGCGAATGCCTCCCACCATTACTTCTGGAGGAATGCCAGCAAGTCCTCATTCAGCTGCTGTGCATGAGTCACCGCAAACCCGTGCGGCGCCCCCGCATACACCTTCAGCTCAGCCCCGCGAATCAGCTCCGCCGCCCGCTTGCCGGTGCTCTCCAACGGCACGATCTGGTCGTCATCACCGTGGATCACCAGAGTCGGCACATCGACCTTGGCCATATCCGGACGGAAGTCGGTTTCGGAGAAGGCGGTCACGCAATCCAAAGTGCCCTTGATCGACGCCATCAGCGCGATGTTCAGGGTCTGGGTCTGCACCCCCTGGGACACCTGCTGCCCATGGTTGATGCCATAGAACGGCGCCGCAAAATCGGCGATGAACTGCGCGCGGTCGGCACGCAGGCCGGCGCGGATACCCTCGAACACCGACAGGTCGACACCTTCAGGGTTGTCGTCACGCTTGCCGAACACCGGCGTCACCGCGCCCAGCAGCACCAGCCCGGCCACCCGCTCGCTGCCGTGGCGGGCGATGTAGCGGCTGACGTCACCGCCACCCATCGAGAAGCCCACCAAGGTCACGTCGCGCAGGTCGAGGTGTTCGATCAGCTGGGCGATATCATCGGCGAAGGTGTCGTAGTCGTAGCCGCTCCACGGCTGGCTCGAACGGCCGAAACCACGGCGGTCGAAGGCGATGGTGCGGTAGCCGCGACTGGCCAGGAATTCCATCTGCGAATCCCACATGTCTGCATCCAGCGGCCAGCCGTGGCTGAACAGCACGGGCTTGCCGCTGCCCCAGTCCTTGAAGTAAATCGAAGTGCCATCACGGGTAACGAACGTGCTCATGTCGGTATCTCCTTGAAAATGTCGAGGTAAAGGCCTGGCTCAGCCGCGCAGCCAGTTGGCGCAGCGGCGGGTTACCCAAGGCATGATGTAGAACACCACGGGCAGGATGACGAACAGGTTGACGATCAGGTTGCCGGTGATCGCACCGCCCAACTGCGGGAAGCGCGCAAACAGCGGACTCAGCAGTTGTGGAATCACCAGGGTCATCGGGCAGATCACCAGGTAGGTCAGCAGCGCCTGCTTCCAGCGCGGCGGTTGCGCTGCGTTGGTGCTCGGCGGGGTGAACCAGAACTCCGGGTCGTCGTGCACCTGGGTGTGGTCACCACCTTCGAGCAGCGGCAGTACTTCGCTGACCAGCGCCTGGCGCTCGGCCGAGTTGACCCAGGCCTGCAGCAGGCTGGCATCGGCGAAGCGCACCACGGTGGTGAAGTGCAGCCCGCCGTCGTCGGGGCGGATCACGTTGACGTCCAGGTGCCCAGGCTGGCGGCGCGCGGTGCTGACCGTGCGCTTGAGCCATGCTTCATAGGCCACCAGCGACGCGGCGCGAACCTTGTGCTGGATGACCAGGGTCACCACGTTGCGGTTGTCTTGGAGTGCGGTGTTCATCGGCGTTCCTTGGGATGAGCTTGCCCGCATCCACTGTGCAACGGCGGACGGGCGCTGGATTGGACAGGTGTGCTGCCTTGGCGGGCACCGGTTGGCGGGCACCGCGCATGTGGAGAAGATTAAAACCATGGTCTTTTCGGCGGTAGATAGCGGTTTTTGCCTCTAGCGTTCTGTTTTATGAACGATGATTTTGTATCGGCTGTACCGGCCCTTTCGCGGCTAAAGCCGCTCCCACAGAGATTGCGCTGGATTTGAATCGTGCGCAGTAGCGGTGGGGGCGGCTTTAGCCGCGAAGAGGCCGGCACAGGCCCCATTGCCTGCCCGGCCAACCTGCTCTATTACTACCCACAGCCCTCCCCTCACCCGAGACCACCATGCTGGCGTTCATCCAGTCATACCCTTTATTGCTCGGCACCGCCCTGATCCTGCTCGACCTCGTGCTCTGGCAATTGATCCCTCTCCAGCACCGGGCCTGGCGCATCGGCGCGCGGCTAGTGCTGTTCCTGCTGTTCAGCTCGGTGCTGGTGACCGCCGGCATGAGCCCGCTGCAACCACCACCCTGGCCCGATGATGTCCCGCGCAACCTGATCGCCACGGTACTGGCGATTGGCTGGTGGCTGTTCGGCGCGCGCACGGTGACAGTGGTGTTCGGCGTGTTGCTGGTGGCCCGCGGCAGCCACGGCGGGCGTTTGCTGCAGGACGTGCTGGGCGCACTGATCTTTCTGGCTGCTGTGGTGGCAGCAGCAGGCTATGTGTTGCAACTGCCGGTGAAGGGCCTGCTGGCCACGTCGGGGGTGATGGCCATCGTCATCGGCCTGGCACTGCAAAGCACACTGGCCGACGTGTTCAGCGGCATCATCCTGAACACCACACGGCCATATCAGATTGGCGACTCGATCTCCATCGACAGCACCGATGGCAAGGTGCTGGAAATCGACTGGCGTGCCACCCGCCTGCTCACCAGCACCGGCAGCCTGGCGGTGATCCCGAACTCGGTAGCGGCCAAGGCCCGGCTGCTCAACCACAGCCGCCCGGCCGATGTGCATGGGGTGTCGATCAGCGTGGTGGTGCCGGCCAAGGTGCGGCCCAAGCGAGTGTTCGACGCACTGGAAAAGGCCTTGCAAGGCGTCAGTGCCATTCTTGCAACGCCAAAACCGAAGGTGACGGTGAAAGCCTCCACGCTGGAATCAGTGGAGTACGAAGCCAGTGGCTTCGTAGCCGATGCGGGCGCCAAGGGCGACGCGCGCAACCAGCTGTTCGACCTGGCCCACCGGCACCTGGAGGCCAGCGGGGTGATGTGGAACGCCGACCTGGCCACACCTCCGCGCAGCCGCCAGCGCGAGGTGCTGGACGAGGTACGGGTGTTCCGCTCGCTGAGCAGTGAAGAGCGCGATGCGCTAAGCCAGCGCATGACAACGGTGGAATACCTGGCGGACCAGGTGATCCTGGGCGTGGGCGAGCATTCCGATCATTTGCTGGTGATTGGCAGCGGGGTGGTTTCGGCGTCGATCCGCGATGGCGACAAGCTGGTCGAGGCCGGGCGCATGGGGCCGGGCGAGGTACTGGGGATCGAGGGGATCGTCGACGAAGAGGACTCGCTGGCCGAGTTCCGCACGCTGACCGGTTGCGTGCTGTACCGGATCGACAAGGAACAGGTGAAGAGCTGCCTGGTGCAACGCGGCGAGGTGCAGACGGCATTGAGCAAGTTGCAGCGGTTCCGGCGGCAGAGCCGGGAGTCGTTGCTGCTGCAGAAGCCGGTTTCGATCAAGAAAGGCGGCTTCCTCAGCTGGTTGCACAAGTAAGCCTGTGCCAGCCTCTTCGCGGGTAAACCCGCTCCCGCAGAGACCGCGCAAATTCGGAACACTGCGCCGTACCTGTGGGAGCGGGTTTACCCGCGAAGAGGCCTGTGCTTACAACACCACTCTGAGGCATTGCCCCGCGTGGTACAGCGAGAACCCGGACTCATAGAACGCCGTCCGCAGCGAGGGCGCACTCACGCCCTTCATTGGCGAAAACGGAATCGGCAGGCTGCCCGCCTCCCCCTTCAGCAAGAACTCGGCAAACGCCCGGCCAATCACGGTCCCGGTGGTATTACCCCGCCCGTTGTACCCGGTCACCGCCACCAGCCCCGGCGCCGGCTCGAACAGGCGCATGAGGTGGTCGGGGGTGAAGTCGATGCAGCCGGTCCAGTGCATTTCCCACTCGACCTTGCCCAGTTCAGGGTAATAGTGACTCTGGATCCGGTCGGCCCAGCTGCGCACGAACCAAGTCGGCTTGTTGTCCACCCGGCCCAGGCTGCCGAGCAGCAGGCGGCCCTGGTCGTCGCGGCGGATGCTGCTGAGCACGGTGCGGGTGTCCCACGAGCCTTGGCCATGTGGCAGCACCTTGTCCGCTGCAGCGCCCTGCAACGGCTTGGACGCCACTTGGTAGTAATAACCACGGAAGAACTGCTTCTGCAGGTTGCTCCAGTCGCCTTCGGTGTAGGCGCCGGTGGAAATCACCACCTTGTCGGCACGCACCGAACCGCGTGCGGTCTTCACCCGCCAGGCATCGCCGTCACGCTCCAGGCCTTCGACCGAAGACTGCTGGAACAGCTTGCCACCCAGGCGTGCCACCGCTGCGGCCAGGCCCTGGGTGTAGCCCATGGGGTTGATGGTACCGGCGCGGCGGTCGAGCAGCGCGGCGGAAATCTTGTCGGTACCGCAATATTCCTGGCACTGGGCGCCGGTCAGTAGCTCCACATCGGCACCACGCCGGCGCCATTGTTCGTGGCGAGCCTCGAGGTCGGCGATACCGGTGGCATTGTGCGCCATGTGCAGCGTGCCTTTGTGCTGGGCCTGGCAATCGATGCCAAGGCGTTCGATCATGGCGAACACTTCAGCGGGGGCTTCGCCAAGCACCTTGTTCAGGCGGCTACCCTGCTGCAGGCCGAGGGTGGCCTCGACATCGTCGGGGCGGATCCAGGTGCCGGCGTTGACCAGGCCGACGTTGCGCCCGGAGCCACCGTGACCGATCTTCCAGGCCTCCAGCAGGACCACCGACTTGCCCTGTTCGAGCAGGTGGATGGCCGCCGACAGACCGGTGATGCCGCCACCGATCACGCAGACATCGGCCTTGTGTTCACCGGCCAGGGCCTGGACGGCGACGGTCGGTTTGCTGACGAATTCCCACAAGCATTCTTGACGCAGTTCGGACATGGCCCGGCTCCAGCAATTTGTTCTTGTTGGGGCTGCTTTGCAGCCCATTCGCGGGTAAACCCGCTCCCACAGGTGCATCACAGGTTTCAAAAACTGTGTTGTACCTGTGGGAGCGGGTTTACCCGCGAACCGGGGGCCAAGCCCCCGGCGATGCAGCATCAGCCGATCAGTCGAACACGATACCCTGCGCCAGCGGCAGCTCGCGCGAGTAGTTCACGGTGTTGGTCTGGCGACGCATGTAGCCTTTCCAGGCATCCGAACCAGACTCACGGCCACCGCCAGTCTCCTTCTCGCCACCGAATGCACCGCCGATCTCGGCACCGCTGGTGCCGATGTTGACGTTGGCGATACCGCAGTCGCTGCCCGAGGCGCTCTGGAAGCGTTCGGCTTCACGGATGTCGGTGGTGAAGATGCACGACGACAGGCCTTGTGGCACTTCGTTGTTCAGGCGCAGGGCCTCTTCGAAGTCGTCATAGGCCAGCACGTACAGGATCGGGGCGAAGGTTTCGTGGCGAACCACGTCGCTCTGCGCCGGCATTTCGGCAATGGCAGGCGACACGTAGTAGGCGTTCGGGTACTGGTCGGCCAGCTGACGCTCGCCACCAAACACCTGGCCACCTTCGTCGCGGGCCTTGGCCAGCGCGCCCTGCATCGCGTCGAACGACTGCTTGTCGATCAGTGGGCCCACCAGGTTGTCCTTGCGTGGGTCGCCGATGCGTACCTTGCCGTAGGCGGCTTTGACGCGGGCAACCACTTCGTCCTTGATCGAACGGTGCACGATCAGGCGGCGCAGGGTGGTGCAACGCTGGCCGGCGGTGCCGACTGCGGAGAACAGAATGCCGCGCACGGCCAGGTCGAGGTCGGCGCTGGGGGCCAGGATCATGGCGTTGTTGCCGCCCAGTTCGAGGATGCTGCGGCCGAAGCGGGCAGCCACGCGTGGGCCGACTTCGCGCCCCATGCGGGTGCTGCCGGTGGCGCTGACCAGCGGTACGCGCGGGTCGTCGACCATGGCTTCGCCGGCTTCACGGCCGCCAATCACCAGTTGTGCCAGGCCAGCCGGGGCATCACCAAAGGCTTTCAGGGCTTTTTCGAACAGCGCCTGGCAAGCCAGGGCGGTCAGCGGGGTCTTCTCGGACGGTTTCCATACCACCGAGTTACCGGCGACCAGGGCCAGGGCGGTGTTCCAGGCCCAGACTGCGACCGGGAAGTTGAAGGCGCTGATCACGCCGACCACGCCCAGCGGGTGCCAGGTTTCACGCATGTGGTGGCCAGGGCGCTCGGAAGCGATGGTCAGGCCGTACAGCTGGCGCGACAGGCCAACGGCGAAGTCGCAGATGTCGATCATTTCCTGCACTTCGCCCAAGCCTTCCTGGGTGATCTTGCCGGCTTCGATCGATACCAGCTCGCCGAGGTCGGCCTTGTGCTCACGCAATACTTCGCCGAACAGGCGCACCAGTTCGCCACGGCGCGGAGCCGGCACGCTGCGCCAGGCTTCGAAGGCGCTCTGGGCCTGATCGATGCGGGCGATGGTCTCGGCCTTGCCGAGCAGTTTCACCGAGGCGATCTGGCTGCCGTCGATCGGCGTGTGAACAGGGTAGTCGCCCTGGGTGTAAGCCTCGGCAGCAACGCCAAGGCGCTCGAGCAGTCCAGCAACCATTTGTGCATCTCCTACATCGGGTGATGGGGTGGAAAAATGATGTGGATCAGTATTAATCCGATCACATAGGTACAACAAACGACCTTTATTCCGCATATCATTCCGCCAGGTAATGATTTGAGCCGCAGAGACCGCTATGTCCAAACGCCTGGTGCCCTCCATGACCGCCCTGCAGTGCTTTGAAGCTGCAGCCCGCCATTTGAGCTTTACCCGTGCCGCCGAAGAGCTGCACCTGACCCAGAGTGCCGTCAGCAAGCAGGTAGCGCAGCTTGAAGACATGTTGCGCCACCACCTGTTCCTGCGCATTCGCCGTCGCCTGCAACTGACGCCGGCGGGCAGCCTGTACCTGGCCGAGGTCAACAAGATCCTCACCCAGGTCGACATGTCCAGCCGCTACGTGCTCACCTACGGCGAGCAGACCGAGATACTGAAGGTAGCCACTCAACCGAGTTTTGGCGTGCGCTGGTTGATCCCGCACCTCAAGGGCTTTGGCAAGCGCCACGGCAACATCCACCTGGACATCCGCAACGAGATGGAGCCGTTCGCCCTGCTGCAGGGCTCGGCGGATGTGGTGTTCTTCTATGGCCAGGGCACTTGGCCGGGAGCGACCTGCGTGGAGCTGTTCCGTGAGGAGGTGGTGCCGGTATGTGCGCCGGAGCTGCTGGCCGGACATGAACTGAACGATGCCGGGGAGCTGGCCGAACTGGTGCTGCTGCAGAGCACCTCGCGGCCCGAGGCCTGGCATGAGTGGTTCCTGGAGTTGGGTCTGCAGAGCGTCAGCGCCTACCACGGGCCGCGCTTCGATACGTTCTATATGGCCTTGAGCGCGGCGCAGGCCGGGTGCGGGGTGGCGCTGGTGCCGCGTTATCTGGCAGCGAAGGAGCTGGCCGAGGGGAGTTTGGTGGTACCGTGGAACCATGCGATGCGCAGTGCCGGGGCGCATTACCTGGCGTATGCCGAGCATGCGGCGGAAGTGCCCAAGGTAAGGGCATTGGTGGAGTGGATTCGCGAGCAGCTTCAGGCTTGAGGGCCTCTTCGCGGGCGAACCCGCTCCCACAGGTATCGCGCAAGGCCTGAGCCCTGTGAGGTACCCGCGAAAGGGCCCTTGAGGTCGATCAAAAAAGGAATGACACACTCACTTTTTTTCGCTTGTGAGCCAAGTGCATTCCCAGCTTTCATGTAAGTATCCAAACCCAACCAGGAAGCTAGCGATGCCCGCCCACGATTTCGTCAGCCCCGACAGCATCCGCGCGCAGTTCTCTGCCGCCATGTCGCTCATGTACAAACAGGAAGTGCCCCTGTATGGCACGTTGCTGGAGCTGGTGAGCGAAATCAACCAGCAGGTCATGGCCCAGCAACCCGAAGTCGCCGAGGCCCTGCGCTGGACCGGCGAAATCGAGCGCCTGGACCAGGAGCGCCATGGTGCCATCCGCGTCGGCACCGCCGCAGAACTGGCCACCATCGCCCGACTGTTCGCGGTCATGGGCATGCACCCGGTCGGCTACTACGACCTCAGTTCAGCAGGTGTACCAGTGCATTCCACCGCCTTCCGCGCGGTGCACGAGCAGTCGCTGCACATCAGCCCGTTCCGCGTATTCACCTCGCTGTTGCGCCTGGAGCTGATCGACAACCCGCAGCTGCGCGAGCTGGCAGAGAGCATCCTGGCCAAGCGCCAGATCTTCACCGCCCGCGTCCTCGAACTGATCGACCAATGCGAGCGCGATGGTGGCCTTGACGCCGCCGATGCCGAGGCGTTCGTGCAGGAAGCACTGCACACCTTCCGTTGGCACCATGACGCCACCGTCACTGCCGAGCAGTACCAGCAGTTGCACGACCAGCACCGCCTGATCGCCGATGTGGTGGCCTTCAAGGGCCCGCACATCAACCACCTGACCCCGCGCACCCTGGACATCGATGCGATCCAGCTGGGCATGCCAGCCAAGGGCATTCCGCCGAAGGCCGTGGTCGAAGGCCCGCCCACCCGCCGTCACCCGATCCTGCTGCGCCAGACCAGCTTCAAGGCCCTGCAGGAAAAGGTCGCGTTCAGCGACCAGCAGGGCAGCCACACCGCGCGCTTCGGCGAAATAGAGCAACGCGGCGCGGCACTGACGCCGAAAGGTCGCCAGCTGTACGACAAACTGCTCGACGCCACCCGCGCCGCCCTGGGTGGTGCCCCGGCCGAGGCCAATGCCGAACGCTACATGGCGTTGTTGAAGGATACCTTTGCCGAATTCCCGGATGACCTGGCGCAGATGCGTGAACAGGGCCTGGCCTACTTCCGCTACTTCGCCACCGAGAAAGGCCTGGCCGCGCGTGACCAGGATGACCGCCCGACCACACTGGAAGGGCTGATCGAGGCTGGCCACGTGCACTTCGAGGCACTGGTGTACGAGGACTTCCTGCCGGTGAGTGCGGCGGGGATCTTCCAGTCCAACCTCGGTGACGATGCGCAGGCCGAGTACGGCAGCAACGCCAACCGCGACGCGTTCGAAGCGGCGCTGGGGCTGCAGGTACAGGATGAGCTGGCGTTGTATGCTCAGAGTGAGCGCCGGTCGCTGCAGGCGTGTGCACAGGCTCTGAATCTGGGCTCGATGTAAGGCATTGCGGCCTTTTCGCGGGTCAACCCGCTCCCACAGGCCCGCTGCACGCCTTCAGGCCTGCGCTTTACCTGTGGGAGCGGGTTTACCCGCGAAGAGGCCGGTACAGGCGATCAAAGGGGCGGCAGAATCTGCACATCCGGCAAATCCATCGCCGCCACCTCCTCTTCCAGAAACGCGCTCAAACGCCGCAACCGCTCGCCCCCTGGCCGCGTACGCGGCCATACCAGGTAGTAATCCATCCCGCTGGGCACCGCCGTCGGCCAAGGCAGGCTCAAGCGCCCCTGTGCCACATCCTCGGCCACCATCAGCAAATCGCCCATGGAAATGCCATAGCCACGCGCCGCGGCAATCATGCCCAGCTCCAGGGTGTCGAATACCTGCCCGCCCTTGAGCGAAACCTTGTCACTCAGCCCCATGCGCTCCAGCCATTCCCGCCAATCGCGCTTGTCCACCGTGGGGTGCAGCAACTCGATGCAGGCCAGCCGGCGCTCGTCCCACGGTTCCTCGTCAAGCAGGTCTGGCGCACCCACGGGGATCAGCAACTCCGGGAACAACTTACGCACCTCCCAGTCCGGCGGGAACACGCCATCGCTGAGCAACACCGCGCAATCGAACGGTTCCTGGTTGAAGTCCACATGGTCGACATCCATCCAGGCGCTGGTCAATTGCACTTCATTGCCAGGCTGCAAATGGCGAAAGCGGCTCAAGCGCGCCAGCAACCAGCGCATGGTCAGGGTCGAGGGGGCCTTCATGCGCAGGATGTCATCTTCACCGCGCAAGGTATCGCAAGCCCGCTCGAGTGCGGCAAAGCCTTCGCGCACACCGGGCAGCAGCACGCGCGCCGCTTCGGTCAGTTGCAGGCTGCGGCCGCTGCGCACGAACAGGCGGCAGGCAAAGTGCTCCTCCAGCGTGCGGATATGCCGGCTGACCGCGCTCTGGGTGATCGACAGCTCTTCGCCGGCACGGGTGAAGGAACTTAGCCGCGCGGCGGCTTCGAATGCGCGCAGGGCATACAGCGGGGGGAGCTGACGGGACATGAGGCACCTGCCATGAGGAGCTGTGGAGTGAATCACCGGGAAGCATATATGCATGAGTCAGACTCATGCCAATGATCGCTTTTATCCTTTTGTGCAAAGTTGACCAAAGCCTCAGAATCGCCCTTCGTTGATCACCCCAGGAAAAAGGACTGCCCCCATGCACGTCGCGCCCACCACAGAACTCAAGGCTTTGCTGCGCCTGGCCGGGCCGCTGATCGCCTCGCAGTTGGCGCACATGCTGATGGTGCTGACCGATACCCTGATGATGGCCCGCATCAGCCCGCAAGCCCTGGCCGGTGGCGGCCTGGGCGCAGCGAGCTACTCGTTCGTGTCGATCTTCTGCCTGGGCGTGATCGCGGCGGTCGGCACCCTGGTGGCGATCCGCAAGGGCGCCAACGACATCGAGGGTGCCACCCGCCTGGCGCAGAGCGGCCTGTGGCTGGCCTGGGGCCTGGCGCTGTTTGCTGGGCTGGTGCTGTGGAACCTGGAGCCGGTACTGCTGCTGTTCGGGCAAAAGCCCGAGAACGTTGCTTCGGCCGCCGAATTCCTCACCCTGCTGCCACTGGCCCTGCCCGGCTACCTGACCTTCATGGCCTTGCGCGGCTTCACCAGCGCGCTGGGCCGCTCGACCCCGGTGATGGTCATCAGCCTGGTCGGCACGGTGCTCAACTACCTGTTCAACGTGGCGCTGATCGAAGGCATGTTCGGCCTGCCCAAGCTGGGCCTGATGGGCATCGGCCTGGTCACCGCGGTGGTGTCGATGGGCATGGCCATCGCCCTGGCGCTGTATATTCGCTGGCACCCGGCCTATGCCGCCTACCCGCTGCGCAAGGGCCTGTCGCGCCCGTCGTTGCCGGCCCTGCGCGAGCTGTGGCGGCTGGGCCTGCCGATTGGCGGCACCTACATGGTGGAAGTCGGCCTGTTCGCCTTCGCTGCGCTGTGCATGGGCGTGCTGGGCAGTACCGAGCTGGCGGCGCACCAGATCGCCCTGCAGATCGTCTCCACGGCATTCATGGTGCCGACAGGGTTATCGTATGCAGTCACCATGCGCGTGGGGCTTTACTACGGCGCCGGCAACCTGCTGGCAGCGCGCAGCGCCGGGCGGGTGGGCATCGGCTTCGGGGCGATGATCATGTTTGCCTTCGCCGCGCTGTTCTGGCTGCTGCCCGATGCACTGGTGGGGCTGTTCATCGACCGTGACGACCCGGCATTTGCGGCGATCTTCCAGCTGGCGGTGCAGTTGCTGATGGTGGCGGCGTGGTTCGAGCTGTTCGATGGCATGCAGACGATCGCGATGGGCTCGATCCGTGGGCTGAAGGATGCCAAGACCACCTTCCTGATCGGGCTGGTTTGCTACTGGCTGGTGGGGGCGCCGAGTGCCTGGCTGTTCACCTTCAACCTGGGCGGTGGTGCGGTCGGAGTGTGGTGGGGGCTGGCGTTGGGGTTGGCGTGTGCGGCGGTGGCACTGACCTTTGGCTTTGAGTGGCGCATGAAGCGGCTTTTGGGTAAGGCCGGGATGGGTGGCGCGGTTACGGCTTCGGCCTGACTTGCGGGCCTCTTCGCGGGTAAACCCGCTCCCACAGGGAATGCGCAGAGTCTGAATCCTGTGCAAAGCCTGTGGGAGCGGGTTCACCCGCGAAAGGGCCCTAAAGGGCTGCGCCCAACTGGCAGCCGGTCGCCTGCAGCAAAAACTCTATCAACTCCCCCACCGGCAGCGGCTTGCTGACCAGGAAACCCTGCACCTGGTCACAGCCAAACCCACGCAGCAACGCCATCTGCTCTTCGCTTTCCACCCCTTCGGCCACCACCTCCAGGTTGAGGTTGTGCGCCAGGTTGATCATGGCGTGCACAAGCTTGCGGTTCTCCTCGCGCATTTCCATTTCCGCGACAAAACTGCGGTCCACCTTGAGCAAGGTAATCGGCAGGCTGTTGAGGTGCACGAACGAAGAGAACCCGGTACCGAAATCATCGAGCGAGAAGCGCACGCCCAGGCGTCCCAGGGCGTCCATGGTCTGGCGCACCAGCTCGTTGCGGCGCATCACCGCCGTTTCGGTCAGCTCGAATTCCAGCCAGCGGGCATCCACGCCATGCTCCAGAATCAGGCGGCTCAAGGTCGCCAGCAGCTGGCTGTCCTGGAACTGGCGGAAGCTCAGGTTGACCGCCATGTGCAGCGGCTCCAGGCCACCTTCGCATAGCGCTTGCATGTCGCGCAGGGCACGGGAAATCACCCAGTAGCCCAGCGGCACGATCAGGCCGCTCTGCTCGGCCAGCGGCACGAATTCGCTGGGCGGCAACAGACCGCGCTCGGCATGCCGCCAGCGCACCAGCGCCTCGAGGCCGACGATACGTCCGTCGGCCAGGTTCAGCCGCGGCTGGTAGTGCAGTTCCAGCTCGTCACGACGCAGGGCGCGGCGCAATTCGCTTTCCAGGTCGGCAAGGCTGCGGGCGTTGCGGTTGATGCGTTCATTGAAGACATGATACGTGCAGCCCTGGCTGGCCTTTGCCTGGCGCATGGCAATGTGTGCGTGCCACATCAGCGGATCGGCCCCACCCTGGGCGCGGGCATGGGCCAGGCCCAGGCTGCAGCCCAGCAACAGGCTTTCGCCATCGATCCAATAGGGTTCGGCCAGCGCCTCGACGATGCGCTCGGCCATCCATTCGGCACGGTTGGCGTCACGGCGGGTGTCGATCAGCAGGGCGAACTCGTCACTGCCCAGACGTGCCAGTTGGTCACCCGCCTCCAGTTGCTGCTTCAACCGCGCCACCACCTGCAGGATCAGGCGGTCGCCGCTCTGGTGGCCAAGGGCATCGTTGACGTGGCGGAAGTTGTCCAGATCCAGGTGGCCGAGGGCAAGACCGCGACCGTCGTTCTCGGCCAGGCGCGCGGTCAGCAAAGCCTGGAAGCCCTGGCGGTTGGCGATGCCGGTCAGCGGGTCCTGCTCGGCCAGGCGCTGCAAGGTGGCCACCAGCACGCCGCGCTCGCGCACATGGCGCAGCGAGCGGCGCACGGTGTCGGCATTGAGCTGGTCACGCACCAGCCAGTCGCTGACGGCGCTAGGCGCTACCTGGGGTTCGTGGTCGAGCAGCAGGATGGTCGGCAGCTCGCAGCGCCCGGGCGCGGGCTGCAGGGCCGGGGTTGCAAGCACGACAGCCTGGCGATCATGGCTGAACAGGCTGTCGACAGCCTCCCAGTTCGGTGCCGTCAGCAGCACGGCGCTGCCACCCAGGGCAGGCATGCACGCGCGTAGCAGCCCGGCCCATTCCGGCTCATCGGCCAACAGCAGCAAACGCAATGGTTCGACAGGCGTGGACAAGCGGGCTCCTTAGGGCTTCACGGTGCAACGGAACGGTCAGGTATGCTACTGCATTAATGAAAATGATTTTCACTTTAATACATGTTTCTACGGGCGTAGCATCCCGACGTATTTTGTCGTGCATCCTGCGCGAAACTGCGCCAGCCGGCAAATCCCGTTTACATATTTGACTCAGACGTCAGACGGTCGCGCCACAACCGCCCCATGCCTGTTAGAATGCGCGGCTATTTTCTGGCGACCCCGGTTTCTAGCATGTCCCGACTCAATCCCCGGCAGCAGGAAGCCCGTGACTATGTCGGCGGCCCTCTTTTGGTGCTCGCCGGTGCAGGCTCGGGCAAGACCAGCGTGATCACGCGCAAGATTGCCCACCTCATCCAGAACTGCGGCATCCGTGCCCAGTACATCGTAGCGATGACCTTCACCAACAAGGCCGCGCGCGAGATGAAGGAACGGGTTGGCACCCTGCTACGTCCGGGGGAAGGCCGTGGCCTGACGGTGTGCACCTTCCACAACCTGGGCCTGAACATCATCCGCAAGGAGCACGAGCGCCTGGGCTACAAGCCGGGTTTCTCGATCTTCGACGAGTCCGACATCAAGGCGTTGCTGTCGGACATCATGCAGAAGGAATACTCCGGCGACGACGGCATCGACGAGATCAAGAACATGATCGGTGCCTGGAAGAACGACCTGATCCTGCCCGCCGAGGCCCTGGAGAAGGCGCGCAACCCGCGCGAGCAGACCGCCGCCATCGTCTACACCCACTACCAGCGCACGCTCAAGGCGTTCAACGCGGTGGACTTCGACGACCTGATCCTGCTGCCGGTCAAGCTGTTCCAGGAGCACCCCGATGTGCTGGAACGCTGGCAGAACCGCGTGCGCTACCTGCTGGTGGACGAATACCAGGACACCAACGCCAGCCAGTACCTGTTGGTGAAGATGCTGATCGGCATGCGCAACCAGTTCACCGTGGTGGGCGACGACGACCAGTCGATCTATGCCTGGCGTGGCGCCCGGCCGGAAAACCTCATGCTGCTCAAGGAGGACTACCCCTCCCTGAAAGTGGTGATGCTGGAGCAGAACTACCGCTCCACCAGCCGCATCCTGCGCTGCGCCAACGTGCTGATCGCCAACAACCCGCACGCGTTCGAGAAACAGCTGTGGAGCGAGATGGGCGTGGGCGACGAGATCCGCGTGATTCGCTGCAAGAACGAGGAAGCCGAGGCCGAACGCGTGGCCATGGAGATCCTCACCCTGCATCTGCGCACCAACCGCCCGTACAGCGACTTCGCCATCCTCTATCGCGGCAACTACCAGGCCAAGCTGATCGAACTGAAGCTGCAGCACCACCAGGTGCCGTATCGCCTGTCGGGCGGCAACAGCTTCTTCGGCCGCCAGGAGGTCAAGGACCTGATGGCCTACCTGCGCCTGCTGGTGAATCCGGACGATGACAACGCCTACCTGCGAGTGATCAACGTACCGCGCCGCGAAATCGGCTCCACCACCCTGGAAAAACTCGGCAACTACGCCACCGAGCGTGGCATTTCGATGTACGCCGCCAGCGAGGAGCTGGGCCTGGGCGAGCATCTGGACGCCCGCTACACCGAGCGGTTGCAGCGCTTCAAGCACTGGCTGGACGGGGTGCGCCACAAGGTCGCCCTGGAAGACCCGATTGCCGCGCTGCACGAGATGATCCGCGATATCGACTACGAGAACTGGATCCGCCAACAGACCGCCAGCGACAAGGCTGCGGAGTTTCGCATCAGCAACGTCTGGTTCCTGGTCGAAGCGCTGAAGAACACCCTCGAAAAGGACGAAGAGGGTGACATGACCATCGAGGACGCCATCGGCAAGCTGGTGCTGCGCGACATGCTCGAGCGCCAGCAGGAAGAGGAAGAGAACGCCGAAGGTGTGCAGATGATGACCCTGCATGCCTCCAAGGGCCTGGAATTCCCCTACGTATTCATCATGGGCATGGAGGAGGAAATCCTCCCGCACCGCTCCAGCATCGAGGCCGACACCATCGAAGAGGAACGCCGCCTGGCCTACGTGGGCATCACCCGCGCGCGCCAGACCCTGGCCTTCACCTTCGCCGCCAAGCGCAAGCAGTATGGTGAAATCATCGACTGCACGCCCAGCCGGTTCCTCGATGAGCTGCCACCGGAAGACCTGGCCTGGGAGGGCCTGGACGATGCACCGGTCGAAGTGAAGGCCGCTCGTGGCAACAACGCCCTGGCCGATATCCGGGCAATGCTCAAACGCTGATCAACCATTACTCTTTAATTTTGCCGCTATGTGCGGCCACCTTTGTTACATCGAGGAATACCACAGTGGAAGCACTGCATCAGAAGATTCGCGAAGAAGGCATCGTGCTTTCCGATCAGGTTCTCAAAGTCGATGCGTTTCTCAACCACCAGATCGACCCTGCGCTGATGCAGCTGATCGGTGACGAGTTCGCCCGCCTGTTCGCGGACGCGGGCGTGACCAAGATCGTCACCATCGAAGCCTCGGGCATTGCCCCGGCAGTGATGACCGGCCTGAAGCTGGGTGTGCCAGTGATCTTCGCCCGCAAGCACCAGTCGCTGACCCTGACCGAGAACCTGCTGACCGCCTCGGTGTACTCCTTCACCAAGCAGACCGAGAACACCGTGGCCATCTCGCCGCGCCATCTCAACAGCAGCGACCGCGTGCTGGTGATCGATGACTTCCTGGCCAACGGCAAGGCGTCGCAGGCGCTGATCTCGATCATCAAGCAGGCCGGCGCTACGGTGGCCGGCCTGGGCATCGTGATCGAGAAGTCGTTCCAGGGTGGCCGTGCCGAGCTGGACAGCCAGGGCTATCGCGTTGAGTCGCTGGCCCGGGTGAAGTCGCTGGAAGGTGGTGTGGTCAGCTTCATCGAGTGATGCCACACCGTGATCCCTGTGGGAGCGGGTTTACCCGCGAATGCGATTTCGAATGTGCCATCGCATTCGCGGGTAAACCCGCTCCCACAGGGGACGGTGTGCCTCTGGAATTATCTTGTAGCCTGTAAACCCGCCAGCAACAGCCTCTGGTACAGCTCTTCCTTCAGCCCCTGCGGCTGATCCAGCTGCATCCGCGCAAGGTGCCTCGCATAGCCCTCCGGCCCCGGCGCATCCAGCGCTGCCTTGCCCAGCTCCAGCACCTCGCTCAGCTTGAACTTGCTCTTCAACCAGTTCAGCGCCCGTAGCAAATGCCGTTCTTCAGCCGTAAAGTCCGTGCCCAGCGGATACTCCGGGAACAACCGCGAGTGCCGCGCCCTGATCGCCTCCAGGCGTTGCGGCGTATTGTCGGTAAAGCGCGCCTCCAGTTGAAAATCCCTGGCCAGCTTGCCGGCGTCCTTTGCCTGCTCGATCAGCCCCGGCTGGAACCGCGAATCACATACCGCCAGCAACCGCGCAATTACCTCGCTGTCGGTCTGTCCACGCAGGTCGGCAATGCCGTACTCGGTCACCACGATGTCGCGCAGGTGCCGAGGAATGGTGCAATGGCCATAGTTCCAGAACAGGTTCGAGGTCACCTCCCCGCCCGCCTCACGCCAGCTGCGCAGCAGCAGGATAGACCGCGCGCCCTCCAGCGCATGGCCCTGGGCGACGAAGTTGTACTGCCCGCCCACGCCACTGAGCACTCGGCCATCCTCCAGCTGGTCGGCCACCCCGGCACCGAGCAGGGTCATGCCGAACACGGTGTTGATGAAGCGCGCATCGTGGCGCTGGCGGCGCTTGAGCTCCTCCTGCCCGTACAGCTCGTTGATGAAGCTGATACGAGTCATGGCAAACCGTGCGCGCTGCTCCAGCGGCATGTCGCGCAAGCGTTGGTAGAACGCCTGGGGACCGAGGAAGAAACCACCATGCAGCACTGCCGCCTCCTGCTCATCCGCCGGGCGCCGCAACAGGCCCGCTTCGGCCAGAGCCAGCAGGCCGTTGACGAACATCTCGCTGCAGCCATACAGGCCCTGGGCGAAGGTACCCAGGCCCCCTTCCCGTTCGATCAGCGCTTGCCACGGGCCGACACCCAGCGCGTCGAGCACGCTACGATAACCGGCGTTGTCAGCCTGGCGCGCCAGCAATGCGGCAGCTACTGCATCGCCCATGGCACCAATGCCGATCTGTAGCGTGCCGCCGTCGCGAACCAGGCTGCTGGCATGCAAGCCGATGCAGTGGTCCTGGGTGTTGACCGGCATGTTCGGCGTGGAGTACAGGCGGCGTTGCTCGGCTGAGTCGATCAGCAGGTCGAACGTATCGATGGGTAGCTCGGCGTCACCCGGCATGTAAGGCAGCTCGGCGTGCACCTGGCCAAGCATGAGGATTGTCTCGCCGGCGGCGCGACGCTTGGCGATCATCGGCAGCAGGTCGAGGGTGATGTCGGGGTTGCAGGCCAGGCTCAGGTTCACGGGCCTCTCGGGGGTGGCGGCCACCAGCTGCGCGATCAGGTTCAGGCCCTTGGCGTTGATGTCGCGCGCGGCGTGGCTGTAGTTGCTGCTGACGTAATCCTGCTGGGCCGATTCGCTGTGCAGCAGGCTGCCCGGCTGCATGAAGAACTGCTCGACGCGAATGTTGGATGGCAACGAGTCGTTGCGCAGGTCGGTGAGGTAGGCGAGTTCTTCGTAGTCGGCGAAAACGCGTTCGACAAAGGGTTCGAGAAAGCGCCGTTGCAAACCGTCACCCAGTGGCGGGCGGCCGAGGGACAGGGCCGTGTAGATGGTCAGCTGCCGTTCGGGCAGCTCGCGGATGCGGGTGTAAAGCGCATTGACGAAGGCGTTGGGCTTGCCCAGGCCCAGCGGCAGGCCCATGTGGATGTGAGCTGGCAGGCGCGCCAGGACTTGCTCGACAGCCTGGTCGATGGAGCAGAGGTGCATCGGGGCCTCCTGAGACATCCAAGGGTTCAGGGGTTGGACATGGGCTTTGGCGGGCCGGCACAGGCACCACAAAGACAAAGCCCGCCATCAACGGCGGGCTTTATGCAATTCAGCTGTTTCTCACAGCCCGGACATCTTCTTGATCGCCCCTTTCAGGTCATCATCCGAGCAGTCCGCGCAGGTGCCTTTCGGTGGCATGGCGTTGATGCCGGTAATGGCCTTGGCCAGGATGCCATCCAGGCCGCCCTGGTGGTCGGCGCGTTCCTTCCACGCCGCGGTATCGCCAATCTTCGGCGCGCCGAGCAGGCCGGAGCCATGGCAGGCATTGCAGTGCTTGGCGATGATCTCATCCGGCGTCTTGGCACCACCGCCACCTGCGGCGGCGGCCACCTCCATGCCCTTGCACTCCTGGCCCTGGACGCACACCTGGCCAACCGGCTCCAGGCGCTTGGCGATGTCATCGTTGGTCGCAGCGGTTGCGCTCATTGCCCAGAGGGCGAATACGGCTGCTGGTACGGCCAGCATCTTCTTGATTTGGTTCACGCGAACACCCTCATGGTGGCTAATCACGCTCGCGGCCACGGATCGGCGAGCGTTGAAAAGTATAGCGGGAACCCAGAGGCCGTGAAACGACCCTACACGGGAAAGGGGTATTGCCGAATCAATGCACTGCGCTGGATCAAAAGTTTGAAGGTGTCGCCGCACTGATCAGCCGCGCCGGCCGGTCGAACGGGTTGCGAAAGCGGTGCGGGCGGGTGCTTTCAAAGTAGTAGCTGTCGCCCTCTTCGAGGATGAAGATCTCGTTGCCGACCACCAGCTCCAGGCGACCTTCGAGCAGGATGCCGGTTTCTTCGCCGTCGTGGGTAAGCATTTCGGCACCCGTGTCAGCACCCGGTGGGTACACCTCGGTGAGGAACGCGATGGCACGGTTGGGGTGCGACTTGCCGACCAGCTTCATGGTCACCGCACCGTCGGAGATATCGATCAGCTCATGGGCCTTGTAGACGATCTGCGTGGGGCTTTCAGGTTCCAGTTCGACCGAGAAGAACTCGACCATGGACATGGGAATGCCGCTCAGCACCTTGCGCAGCGAGCTGATCGAGGGGCTCACGCTGTTCTTCTCGATCATCGAGATGGTGCTGTTGGTCACACCGGCACGCTTGGCGAGTTCACGCTGGGACAGGCCCTTGAGCTTGCGGATGGCTTGCAGTCGTTCGCCGACGTCCAAAGCTGGAGCCTCCTGAAACGGTGAAAAGGGGGGTGGATGTGAACGATATCATGGCAATGCCGTTCAGTATTTACAACACACCGCCCTTCAACCTGTCCGCTTCAGCGTGTCATTCGCCGACGTAGTCCCGAGGTACCCGCTTCAGGTTGCAGAAAATCTGGTACGGAATGGTACCCGCGTGCGCCGCCACTTCACTGGCCAGCACATGCTTGCCCCACAGTTCGACCGGACTGCCTACGGTGGCTTCCGGCACATCGGTCAGGTCGATACTGAGCATGTCCATCGACACTCGGCCGATCAGTTGGGCGCGCTTGCCGGCGACCAGCACCGGGGTACCGTTGGGCGCCTGGCGTGGGTAGCCATCGGCATAGCCCATGGCGACCACGCCAACGCGGGTTGGCCTTGGGCTGACGAACTTGGCGCCATAGCCCACCGGTTCGCCGGCGGGCAGCTCGCGCACGCTGATCACCCGCGATTGCAAGGTCATCACCGGCTGCAGGCGCTCGGCCTCGGCCTGGGCCACTTCAAACGGCGTGGCACCATACAGCATCAGGCCCGGACGCACCCAGTCGCTGGGGGCGTGCGGCCAGCCCAACACACCGGGCGAGTTGCGCAGGCTGCATTCGGCGGCCAGGCCTTGGCGGGCGGCCTCGAACACGGCGATTTGCTGGGTGGTGGCGTCGGCATCCAGCTCGTCGGCGCGAGCGAAGTGGCTCATCAGCACAATGCGTGCGACCTTGCCGCTGGCCAGCAGCCGCTGGTAGGCCTCTTGGTAATCCTTGGGGTGCAGGCCAACACGGTGCATGCCGCTGTCGAGCTTGAGCCAGACGGTAATCGGCTTGTGCAGTTGGGTCTTTTCGATCGCCTCCAGCTGCCACAGCGAGTGCACCACGCACCACAGGTCGTGCTCGGCGATCAGGGCAAGTTCGCTGGGTTCGAAGAAGCCTTCCAGCAGCAGCACTGGGGCCTTGATACCGGCGGCGCGCAGCTCCAGCGCTTCTTCGATGCAGGCCACAGCAAAGCCGTCGGCTTCGGCCTCCAGGGCCAGGGCACAGCGCACGGCGCCGTGGCCGTAGGCGTCAGCCTTGATCACGGCGAGGGCTTTGGCACCGGTCAGTTCACGGGCCAGACGGTAGTTGTGGCGCAGGGCCTGGAGGTCGATCAGGGCACGGGCGGGACGCATGGCGGCTGCCTTATGGTGGTTCACAAGTTGAAAACAGTGTTGGGTTCTTCGCGGCTAAAGCCGCTCCCACAGGGGACCGCACAATGTCCGGGAGGTTGCGATCCCTGCGGGAGCGGCTTTAGCCGCGAAGAGGCCGGTACAGGCTATTACTGCTGGTGAGCCGGCGCAGTCTGCCCGTGCTTGGCCACTCCCGGGCTGTTGCCATAACGGAAAATGTCCAGGCCTTCGGCACTGATCTGCGGCTTCTTGCGCGCAATCAGGTCGGCCAGCAGGCGACCGGAGCCGCACGCCATGGTCCAGCCCAAGGTACCGTGGCCGGTGTTCAGGAACAGGTTGCGGAACGCCGTGGCACCGACGATCGGCGTACCGTCCGGGGTGGCCGGGCGCAGGCCGGTCCAGAAGCTTGCCTGGCTCAGATCACCGCCGCGAGGATAAAGGTCGTTGACGATCATCTCCAGCGTTTCGCGTCGACGCGGGTTCAGCGACAGGTCAAAACCGGCGATTTCAGCCATACCGCCGACGCGGATACGGTTGTCGAAACGGGTAATGGCAACCTTGTAGGTCTCGTCGAGAATGGTCGAGGTCGGCGCCATGTCGCCGTTGGTGATCGGCACGGTCAGCGAGTACCCCTTCAGCGGATACACCGGGGCCTTGATGCCCAGCGGCTTGAGCATCTGCGGCGAGTAGCTGCCCAGCGCCAGCACGTAACGGTCGGCGGTTTCCAGCTTGCCGTCGATCCATACACCATTGATGCGGTCACCCGCGAAGTCCAGGCGCTGGATGTCCTGGCCGAAGCGGAACTCCACGCCCAGCTTCACGGCCATTTCGGCAAGCTTGGTGGTGAACAGCTGGCAGTCGCCAGTCTGGTCGTTGGGCAGGCGCAGGGCGCCGGCCAGGATGTCTTTGACGCCAGCCAGGGCGGGTTCTACGCGGGCAATGCCGTCGCGGTCGAGCAGCTCGTAGGGCACGCCAGACTGTTCCAGTACGGCAATGTCTTTGGCCGCGGCATCCACCTGGGCCTGGGTACGGAACAGCTGGGTGGTGCCAAGGCTGCGGTTTTCGTAGGCGATGCCGGTTTCGGCGCGCAGCTCGTCGAGGCAGTCGCGGCTGTACTCGGACAGGCGCACCATGCGCTCCTTGTTCACCGCGTAACGGCTGGCGGTGCAGTTGCGCAGCATTTGTGCCATCCACAGGTACTGGTCGACATCACCGGTAAGCTTGATGGCCAGGGGCGCGTGGCGCTCCAGCAGCCACTTGATGGCCTTCAGCGGCACGCCAGGGGCGGCCCAGGGCGAAGCATAGCCAGGCGAGATCTGGCCAGCGTTGGCAAAGCTGGTTTCCATGGCCACCGCCGGCTGGCGATCGACCACCGTTACCTCGAAACCTTGCCGGGCCAGATAGTAGGCACTGGCGGTTCCGATCACACCGCTACCAAGTACCAGAACTCGCATCGTTTTATCCCTCGCACGCGGCGCGCCGCAGACTTTTATTGAAGTGGCATTAATGCGCGCAGTATAGGAATTTGAGAGCAGTGCAATTCACTATATAAAAGCCTATTATTGGCGAGAATTCTCGGCGAAATCGCCTTTCACGGAGGGGCATCCCCTATGAGAACCCAGCACCAGAGCAAGCGTGAACTGGACAAGATCGACCGTAACATCTTGCGTATCCTGCAGAGTGATGGGCGTATTTCCTTCACCGAACTGGGCGAGAAAGTTGGGCTTTCCACCACCCCTTGCACCGAGCGGGTTCGCCGCCTGGAGCGCGAGGGCATCATCATGGGCTACAACGCCCGGCTGAACCCGCAGCACCTCAAGGGCAGCTTGCTGGTGTTCGTGGAAATCAGCCTGGACTACAAATCAGGCGACACCTTCGAGGAGTTCCGCCGCGCGGTGCTCAAGCTGCCACATGTACTGGAATGCCACCTGGTTTCAGGTGACTTCGACTATCTGGTGAAAGCGCGTATTTCCGAGATGGCGTCGTATCGCAAGCTTCTCGGCGACATCCTGCTGAAGCTTCCGCACGTACGCGAATCGAAGAGCTACATCGTCATGGAAGAGGTGAAGGAAAGCCTCTGCCTGCCGATCCCGGACTGAAGTCAGACCAGCACCTGGCGGGTGGTGGCAATGAACTGGTGGACCAGTTGCTCGGCGGCGGGCTCGATCATCTGTTCAGGGCCACGGCCACGCGGGCAGGCCAGGCGCGGAGTGGTGCCGAACAGGCGGCAGATCATCGGGCGCTCTTCATACACCGTGCAGCCGTTGGGGCCCAGGTGCACACAGTCCAGGCGCTCCAGGGCGGCGTCCTGCTCGGCCTGGGACTTGCGCGGCAGGCGGGCCATTTCTTCCGCCGAAGTGGTGACCGGGCCGCAGCAGTCGTGGCAGCCGGGTTCGCACTCGAATGAAGGGATGAGTTCGCGCAGGAAGTGGATCTTGTGGCGGTTGCAGGACATGGCTGGGTACAAAGCTAAATAGATAAGTTCGATTATAGGCCCATTCGCGGGTAAACCCGCTCCCACAGGATTGTGGATGCATCAGTCATTGCGCTGTCCCTGTGGGAGCGGGTTTACCCGCGAACGAGGGCGCAGCCCTCGCCTGGTTGCCCACCACCCTACCCCGGCTTATCCTCCTCGCCTCAGCCCACCAGCCTCAGGACCTGCCCAATGATCCATAGCGCGCAGCACGCCGCCTCCTATTACGCCGCCAGCAGCGCGCCACACCCTGACCATTCCTTCCTGCAAGGCGAGCACAGCGCCGACGTGTGCATCGTCGGCGGCGGTTACTCAGGCCTGAACACCGCCATCGAACTGGCCGAACGCGGCTTCTCGGTCATCCTGCTGGAAGCCCGCAAGCTCGGTTGGGGCGCCAGCGGGCGCAATGGTGGCCAGCTGATCCGTGGTGTCGGCCACGGCCTGGAACAATTCCTCCCGGTGATTGGCGAGGATGGCGTGCGCAGCATGAAGCTGATGGGCCTGGAAGCCGTGCAGATCGTCCGCGAGCGGGTCGCAAAGCATGCCATCGCCTGCGACCTGACCTGGGGTTACTGCGACCTGGCCAACAAGCCTGCCGAACTGCTGGGCTTTGCCGAAGACGCCGAAGAACTGCGCAGCCTGGGCTACGCACATGAACTGCGCCTGGTCGGCAAGGACGATATCCACAGCGTGGTCGGCGCTGACTGCTATGTGGGCGGGCTGGTCGACATGGGCTCCGGCCACCTGCACCCACTCAACCTGGCCTTGGGCGAAGCGGCCGTGGCCAGCCGCCTGGGCGTAAAGCTGTTCGAGCAGTCCGAGGTCACACGCATCGACTACGGCCCGGAAGTACAGGTGCACACCGCCCAGGGCCGGGTGCGCGCCAAGACCCTGGTGCTGTGCTGCAACGCCTACCACAACAACCTCAACCGCGAACTGGGTGGCAAGGTACTGCCAGCCGGCAGCTACATTATCGCCACCGAGCCGCTGGGCGAAGAGCGAGCCCGCTCGCTGCTGCCGCAGAACATGGCGGTGTGTGACCAGCGCGTGGCACTGGACTACTACCGCCTGTCCGCCGACAACCGACTGCTGTTCGGCGGTGCCTGTCACTATTCCGGCCGCGACCCGAAGGACATCGCCGGCTACATGCGGCCGAAGATGCTCAAGGTGTTCCCACAACTGGCCGACGTGCGTATCGACTACCAGTGGGGCGGCATGATCGGCATCGGCGCCAACCGCCTGCCACAGGTTGGCCGCCTGGCCAGCCAGCCGAACGTGTACTACGCCCAGGCCTACTCCGGCCATGGGCTGAACGCCACCCACCTGGCCGCGCGCCTGCTGGGCGAGGCCATCAGTGGTCAGGAAAGCGGGCGTTTCGACCTGTTCGCCAAGGTGCCACACATCACCTTCCCCGGCGGCAAGCACCTGCGCTCACCACTGCTGGCATTGGGGATGCTGTGGCATCGCCTGAAAGAGCTGATCTGAAAGCTGCACACTGCCCCTTGTGGGAGCGGCCTTGTGTCGCGAAAGGGCTGCGAAGCAGCCCCGGCAATTCATGCAGTGATGCAAATATCCTGGGGCCGCTGTGCGGCCCTTTCGCGACACAAGGCCGCTCCCACAAAGATCGCATCAGTCTTTCCAGAAGGGCTTACGCCCCTCGGTCCGGGCTTGCTCCCAGCTCAGCCCGACATCGCGCAACTCGTCATCGGTCAACTGCAGCAGCGCCCTGCGGGTGTGCCAGCGATGCAGCATCAGCCCCCAACGCCCCAACCCTTCCGGCGCGTTGAACACTTTGGCTTGCTGCCCGGCTTCCAGTTCCTTGGCCAACAGTTGCAAGCGCACATCGCTCATGCCACCCATCACCGCATCCTCTCGTTCAGTTGATACTGTGGAGAAAGCATGCGCGTCGGCAGCACCGGCAATACAGATCCAATACAGCCTTATTATTCCCATACAGAATTGGCCGTCGGCCGACTGAATGATGTATTTTCACCGCAACTGTACCGGTCGCCATGTCATTGCAGCGCAGGAGTATGCCGTGACCCTTTACCTCAACCTCGCCGAACTGCTCGGTGCCCGCATCGAACAGGGCCTCTACCGCCCCGGCCAGCGCCTGCCGTCGGTGCGCGCCCTGAGTGTGGAGCACGGGGTCAGCCTGAGCACCGTGCAGCAGGCCTACCGCATGCTGGAAGACAGCGGCATGGTCTCGCCCCGGCCCAAGTCCGGCTACTTCGTCAACGACCACCGCCACCTGCCGGCCCTGCCCGCCGTCAGCCGCCCGGCCCAACGCCCGGTGGACATCTCGCAGTGGGAGCAGGTGCTGGAGCTGGTGCGCAGTACCCCACGCCAGGGCGTGATCCAGCTCGGCCGCGGCATGCCCGACATCGACAGCCCCACCCTCAAGCCACTGCTGCGCAGCCTCGCCCAGCTAAGCCGGCGGCAGGACATGCCCGGCCTGTACTACGACAACATCCACGGCAACCTGGCCCTGCGCGAACAGGTGGCCAGGCTGATGCTCGACTCCGGCTGCTGCCTGGGCCCGGCCGACCTGGTGATAACCACCGGCTGCCATGAGGCGCTGTCATGCAGCATCCGCGCGGTGTGTGAGCCGGGCGATATCGTCGCGGTCGACTCTCCCAGCTTCCACGGCGCCATGCAGACCCTCAAGGGCCTGGGCATGAAAGCCCTGGAAATCCCCACCGACCCAGTCACCGGTATCAGCCTGGAGGCGCTGGAACTGGCCTTGGAGCAATGGCCGATCAAGCTCATCCAGATCACCCCCAGTTGCAACAACCCGCTCGGCTACATCATGCCCGAGGCTCGCAAGAAAGCACTGCTGAGCCTGGCCCAGCGCTACGACGTGGCCATTCTGGAAGATGATGTATACGGCGACCTGGCCTACACCTACCCGCGCCCGCGCACGCTCAAGTCATTCGACGACGATGGTCGGGTGCTGCTCTGCAGTTCGTTCTCCAAGACTCTCGCCCCCGGCCTGCGGATAGGCTGGGTGGCACCCGGGCGTTACCTGGAGCGGGTGTTGCACATGAAGTACATCAGCACCGGCAGCACGGCCAGCCAGCCGCAGCTGGCCATTGCCGACTTCATCGCCAGCGGGCACTACCAGCCCCACGTGCGGCGCATGCGCAGCCAGTACCAACGTAGCCGCGACCTGATGAGCGACTGGGTGACCCGCTACTTCCCGGCGGGCACCCGGGTCAGCCGGCCCCAGGGCGGCTTCATGCTGTGGGTGGAATTACCCGAACATTTCGATACGCTGCGCCTGAACCGGGCTTTACTTGAGCAGGACGTGCAGGTTGCCGTGGGCAGCATCTTCTCGGCCTCGGGCAAGTTCCGTCACTGCCTTCGCATGAACTTCGCCGCGCGGCCGACACCGCAGATCGAAGCCGCCGTGCGCAAGGTTGGTGAAACCGCCCTTCGTCTACTGGATGAAGAAAGCGCCGGCGCGTAACTTTGCGCCGCCCGCCACGGTCCAACCCATTAAGCCTTTGCTGCACAGGACGATCCACCCTTGAGACTCCAGCGAGCCCTGCCTCTGCTGCTGGCGCTACTACTTGGCCTTGCCGGCTGTGCCAGTATCGGCACGCCCCGCGAAACCAGCCAGGCGCTGCCCGCCAACGACTCAGCCTTCGGCCGCTCGGTACTGCGCCAGGCTGCACCCTACGGCGGCCGTTCGGGCTTTCGCCTGCTGCCCAACAGCAACGAGGCGTTCCGCGCCCGCGCCGAACTGATCCGCAACGCCCAGGCGAGCATCGACCTGCAGTACTACATCGTCCACGATGGCCTCAGCACTCGTGCCTTGGTGCATGAACTGCTACGCGCCGCTGACCGTGGCGTGCGTGTGCGTATCCTGCTCGACGACACCACCAGCGACGGACTGGACGTCATCATGGGCACCCTCGATGCCCACCCGAACATCCAGATTCGCGTGTTCAACCCGCTGCATCTGGGCCGCAGCACCGGCGTGACGCGCGCCGTGGGCCGCCTGTTCAACCTGTCGCGTCAGCACCGGCGCATGCACAACAAGCTGTTCCTGGTGGACAACAGCATGGCCATTGTCGGCGGGCGCAACCTGGGCGATGAGTATTTCGATGCCGAGCCCAACCTCAACTTCACCGATATCGATTTGCTGGGCGTCGGCCCGGTGGCCGAACAGCTCGGCCACAGTTTCGACCAATACTGGAACAGCGCTCTGAGCCGGCCGATTACCGACTTCCTCTGGCATGACCCGGATGCCAGTGACCTGCGCGCCAGCCGCCACCGCCTGGAAGTGTCGCTGGCCGAGGCCAGGACCCAGCGCAAAGCCCTGTATGACCGCTTGATGGCCTACCAGTCGCAGCCGCGCCTGGATGTGTGGCGCAACGAGTTGATCTGGGCCCATGCCCAGGCGCTATGGGATGCTCCGAGTAAAGTGCTGGCTGATGACGAACCAGACCCGCAACTGCTGCTGACCCAGCAACTGGCCCCCGACCTGGGCAATGTGCACCACGAGCTGATCCTGGTGTCGGCGTACTTCGTGCCCGGTGAGTCCGGCCTGCTGTACCTGACCCACAGCGCCGACGCGGGCATCTCGGTCAAGCTGCTGACCAACTCGCTGGAAGCCACCGACGTGCCGGCGGTGCATGGCGGCTATGCCCCGTATCGGCGGGCGCTGCTGGAGCATGGAGTGAAGTTGTACGAGCTGCGTCGCCAACCCGGCGACCCCAGCGCCCGGCACGGTGTGAGCTTCCATGGCAGCTCGGACTCGAGCCTGCACAGCAAGGCGATCGTGTTCGACCGGCGCAAGACCTTCATCGGCTCGTTCAACTTCGACCCGCGTTCGGTGTTGTGGAATACCGAGGTCGGGGTGCTGGTGGACAGCCCGGAGCTGGCCGAATACACCCGCGCGCTGGCGGTACAGGGTATGGCCCCTGCCTTGAGCTACCAGCCGACGCTGGTGGGTAACCAGATGGTATGGGTGACAGAGGAAAATGGCAGCCGGCGCATGCTCACATCCGAACCGGGCGGGATGTGGCGGCGGTTCAATGCCTGGATCAGCAAGGCGGTTGGCCTGGAGAAGATGTTGTAGCGGCCTTGCGTCGCGATGGGCCGCAAAGCGGCCCCAAAAAACCATCAGGCAGAAGCAGGCTCGAAGGCCCCGCGCCGTCGGGTCAACATCACCAACCCGGCAGCCCCCACCGCCATCAGCAACGGCAACGCATGCCCGTTGATCCACTGGCTTCCCGCCCCCGCCAGCAACGGCCCGAGCAGGCAGCCAATGCCCCACAGCTGCGCCACATGGGCATTGGCCCGCACCAGCGCATCATCCCGGTAGCGCTCTCCAATCAGCACCAGCGACAAGGTGAACAAGCCCCCGGCACTGGCCCCGAACAACACCCACAACGGCCAGATCGCCGGCGTGTGCAACAACAGCGGAATCGCCAGGCTGGACAACAGCAAGGTCACCGCGCAGCCGGTAAACAGGGTGCGGCGCGACATATGGTCGGCCAGCGCACCAATGGGCAGCTGCAGCACTGCATCGCCCACCACCACGGTACTGACCATGAACAGGGCGATTTCGGTGCTGAAGCCCTGCTGCAAGCAGTACACCGGCAACAAGGTCAGGATCATCGCCTCGAACGAGGCGAACAGGGCAATGGCCCAGGCGATCACCGGCAAACGCCGGCAGAAGGCGAACAGGTCACCGAAGGTGACGCTGCAGGCCTCTGTACTGGGCGCACCGCCACGCCCAAGGAGAATCAGCGGCGCCACCAGCAGCAGGCCGGTCGCGGCCCAGAAACCGAAGTCGTCATCCGAGCCGAGAAAACCCAGCACCAGCGGCCCGGCCAGCTGACTGAGGGCATAACTGCTGCCATACAGCGCCACCAGGCGGCCACGCCATTGCTCGACCACCAGTTGGTTGATCCAGCTTTCGCCGAGGATGAACACCACGGTCAGCGACATGCCGATCAGCAGGCGCAGCAGCAGCCACAGCGGGTAGCTGGGCAGCAGTGCGACCAGACCGATCGACAGCGCCCCACCCCACAGGCACAGGCGCATGGCCGAGGGCACGCCGACCCACCCGGCCAGGCGACTGGCCAGGCTGGCACCTAGCAGTACACCCAGCGCCGGCATCGCGGCCATCACGCCGATGGCGAAGCTGCCGTAGCCCCAGGCTTCCAGGCGCAGGGATACCAGCGGCATGCTCACACCAAGCGCCAGCCCGACACTGAGCACCGATGCCAGTACGGCGAAGTAGGTACCCCAACGCATCCTTGACCTCTTGATTTCTTGGGGCTGCTTTGCAGCCCATTCGCGGCACAAGGCCGCTCCTACAGGGAACGCATACCCCTGTAGGAGCGGTCTTGTGCCGCGAATGGGCCGCAAAGCGGCCCCTCGGGATTACAGCTTGATCCAGGTCGCCTTCAGCTCGGTGTACTTCTCCAGCGCATGCAGCGACTTGTCACGGCCGTTGCCCGACTGCTTGAAGCCACCGAACGGCGCGGTCATGTCGCCACCGTCGTACTGGTTGACCCAGACACTGCCAGCGCGCACGGCACGGGCAGTCTTGTGGGCCTTGGAGATGTCCGAGGTCCAGATGCCAGCGGCCAGGCCATACGGCGTATCGTTGGCAATGGCGACGGCTTCTTCAGCGGTGTCAAAGGCGATCACCGACAGCACCGGGCCAAAGATTTCTTCCTGGGCGATCTTCATGGCGTTGGTCACGCCGTCGAAGATGGTCGGCTCGACATAAGTGCCACCGGTTTCTTCCAGGGTGCGCTTGCCGCCGGCCAGCAGCTTGGCGCCGTCCTTGTGGCCAGCCTCGATGTACGACAGCACGGTATTCATCTGCTGGGTGTCCACCAGGGCACCGACAGTGGTCTGTGGGTCCAGCGGGTTGCCTGGCTTCCAGCCTTTCAGGGCCTCGACCACCATCGGCAGGAACCTGTCCTTGATCGAACGCTCGACCAGCAGGCGCGAGCCTGCGGTGCACACTTCGCCCTGGTTGAAGGCGATGGCGCTGGCGGCAGCTTCGGCAGCAGCCTGCAGGTCCGGGGCGTCGGCGAAGACGATGTTCGGGCTCTTGCCACCGGCTTCCAGCCAGACGCGCTTCATGTTCGATTCGCCAGCATAGATCATCAATTGCTTGGCGATCTTGGTCGAACCGGTGAACACCAGGGTGTCGACGTCCATGTGCAGGGCCAGGGCCTTGCCCACGGTGTGGCCGTAGCCTGGCAGCACGTTCAGCACGCCAGCCGGGATACCGGCTTCGATGGCCAGCTGGGCGATGCGAATGGCAGTCAGCGGCGATTTTTCGGAAGGCTTGAGCACTACCGAGTTACCGGTGGCCAGGGCCGGGCCGAGCTTCCAGCAGGCCATCAGCAGCGGGAAGTTCCACGGTACGATGGCGCCGACCACGCCCACTGCTTCGCGGGTAACCAGGCCAAGCTGGTCATGCGGGGTCGGGGCGACTTCGTCGTAGACCTTGTCGATGGCCTCGGCGGTCCAGTGAATGGCATTGGCCGCGCCCGGGACGTCGATGCTGGACGAGTCGCCGATCGGCTTGCCCATGTCCAGGGTTTCCAGCAGCGCCAGCTCTTCGACGTTCTTGCGCAGCAGGTCGGCGAAGCGGATCAGCTTGGCCTTGCGCTTGGCCGGGGCCAGCTGTGACCACACGCCGGAGTTGAAGGTGGCACGGGCGTTTTCCACAGCGCGGTTGGCATCGGCCAGGTCGCAGCTGGCAACCTTGGCCAGGAAGCGTCCGTCGACCGGGCTCAGGCACTCGAAGGTTTCACCGGATGCGGCATCGGTGTATTCGCCGTTGATGAAGGCACGGCCTTCGATCTTCAGTTGCTGGGCACGTTGTTCCCAGTCCGCACGAGTCAGGGTGGTCATACGAATCTCCTCCTCTTGTTTAGGTGCAACGCCGCACTGAGGACTCACAGGCGTTGTCAGAATTCTGCCCAAGTGTCGAGGGCATTTTGGCTACCGACACCCTAAACCAGGCAGTGTAAACTATCAATATATTTGACACAGAAGGCTCAAAAGCCTACTGATGTGCATTTTATTAAACAATAACAGGAGCCGCACATGAGCATCGACAGCATCATCGACTTCGCACAGGTCATCACCGAGGCCGAACGCTACCGCCCGGCAGCGGAAAAAATCCTCAAGGGCGAGCCTGACCAGGCCGTCTACAACCATTATTCCAGCCCGTGCGGGCAGTTTGCCGCGGGCGTGTGGGAAGGCGAGGTTGGGCAGTGGACGGTGAACTACACCGAGCATGAGTACTGCGAGATCGTCCAGGGCGTTTCGGTGCTGCGTGACCAGGACGGTGGGGCCAAGACTTTGCGTGCCGGTGACCGGTTTGTCATCCCGGCCGGCTTCAAGGGCACCTGGGAGGTGCTGGAGCCTTGCCGCAAGATTTATGTGATGTTCGAGCAGAAGTGATCTGAGGCCAGCACAGGCATAAAAAAACCCGCATCCTTTCGGAGGCGGGTTTTTTCAGGTCGCCGATCAATTACTTGATCTTGGCTTCCTTGTACACCACGTGCTTGCGAACAACCGGATCGTATTTCTTGATCTCGATTTTGTCCGGAGTGGTGCGCTTGTTCTTGTCGGTGGTGTAGAAGTGGCCAGTGCCAGCACTCGAAACCAGACGGATCAATTCACGCATGACGTTCTCCTTAGAACTTTTCGCCGCGAGCGCGCAGCTCGGCCAGCACTACGTCGATACCACGCTTGTCAATGACGCGCATGCCTTTGGCAGATACGCGCAGACGCACGAAACGCTTCTCGGATTCAACCCAGAAACGGTGGTGCTGCAGGTTCGGCAGGAAACGACGACGGGTTTTGTTGTTTGCGTGGGAAATGTTGTTCCCGGTTACTGGACCCTTACCAGTAACTTGACAGACTCTCGACATGACTCAGCCCTCTAAAACCACATGCCCAACCCGGCATGGGTTGGCCGCTTAATCTCTCAGTCTTTGGCGCCTGGGCGCCGTGATTCTGGAGGTCTTACCGACCGGATACGCTGACGCGACAGGCCGAGCCCCTAGAAAAGAGCGCTGCTTTATACCAGAAAGACTTGGCCACAACAACAGAAGATACGTTTCCGGCGCCGGCCAAGCGCGCCGGGCCAGCATAGCGGCAGGCCCCGCCACCCGTCGACCGCTCGTCGCCAATTTTGTGAAAAAGGGTGTGGTCATTTCCCGACGGGCACACTAGGGTAGGCCTTTTCCAGACTGCACTGGCAGATGGGCCACTGACAGCCAAGGAGTTACCATGCGTGCCGCCGCCCTTTCCTTATTGTTCAACTCCTTGTTCGCCGCCGGCGCCCTGTTCGCCGTCGGTGTTGCCCAGGCCGCACCACTGAGCGTCTGCAGCGAGGCCAGCCCCGAAGGCTTCGACGTGGTGCAGTACAATTCGCTGACCACCACCAACGCCACGGCCGATGTGCTGATGAACCGCCTGGTGGAGTTCGACGCGGCGCAAGGCAAGGTGGTGCCGAGCCTGGCGGCCAGCTGGACGGTATCGACCGATGGCCTGATCTACGACTTTACCCTGCGCGATGACGTGAAGTTCCACACCACCGCCTACTTCAAGCCAAGCCGCGCCCTGAACGCCGACGATGTGCTGTTCAGCTTCCAGCGCATGCTCTACCCCGCCCATGCCTGGCACAAGACCGCACCGGGCGGTTACCCGCATGCCCAGTCACTGCAACTGGGCAGCCTGATCAAGGCGATCGAGGCGCCCGCACCGAACACCGTACGCTTCACCCTCAACCACCCGGACGCCACGTTCCTGGCCACGCTGAGCATGGGCTTTGCCTCGATCTACTCCGCCGAATACGCCGACAAACTGCTCAAGGCCGGCACGCCGGAGAAGCTCAACAGCCAGCCGGTCGGCACTGGGCCGTTCATCTTCCAGCGCTTCCAGAAGGACGCCGTGGTGCGTTACCGCGCCAACCCTGACTACTTCGCCGGCAAGCCGGCGGTCGACCCGCTGATATTCGCCATCACTACCGATGCCAACGTGCGCCTGCAGAAGCTCAAGCGCGGCGAGTGCCAGGTGGCCCTGTCGCCCAAGCCGCTGGACATCGCCGAAGCCGGCAAGGACGGCAACCTCAAGGTGGCCACCACCCCGGCGTTCATGACCGCTTTCGTCGCCATCAATAGCCAGCACCCGCCGTTGGACAAACCGGAAGTGCGCCAGGCCATCAACCTGGCCTTCGACAAGCAGGCCTACCTGAAGGCGGTGTTCGAAGACTCCGCGGTGGCCGCCAACGGCCCCTACCCGCCCAACACCTGGAGCTACGCCAAGGACCTGCCCGGCTACCCGCTGGACCTGAAGAAGGCCAAGGTCCTGCTGACCAAGGCCGGCCTGGCCCAAGGCTTCAGCACCACGATCTGGACCCGCCCGTCGGGCAGCCTGCTCAACCCCAACCCCAGCCTCGGTGCGCAGATGCTGCAGGCCGACCTGGCCAAGATCGGCATCAAGGCCGAGATCCGCGTGATCGAGTGGGGCGAGCTGATCCGCCGCGCCAAGGCGGGCGAGCATGACCTGCTGTTCATGGGCTGGGCGGGCGACAACGGCGACCCGGACAACTTCCTCAGCCCGCAGTTTTCCTGCGCCGCGGTGCAGTCGGGGACCAACTTCGCACGCTTCTGCGACAGCCGCCTGGACCAGTTGATCAGCGCCGGGCGCACCACCAACGACCAGAGCGTGCGCAGCCGGCTGTACCAGCAGGCGCAAACCCTGATCCAGCAGCAGGCGCTGTGGGTGCCGCTGGCGCACCCGACGGCGGCGACCCTGCTGCGCCAAGGGGTCGAGGGGTATCAGGTGAGCCCGTTCGGGCGGTTGGATTTCAGCAAGGTGTCGGTGAGCCGGTAAGCTTTGGGGGGCCTGTCTTGAGGGTTGTGGCGCCTGGAAGATCGAGCGCCGCCCGCGCGGCGCTTCGCGGGGCAAGCCCGCTCCCACATTTGTTGCAACGTGGCCATGCCTGTGGGAGAGGCGTTGTCAGCCTTGGTGCAAGCCTTGAGACAAGTGGGACGGCAGCAGTGCCAACCCTGAAATCCAGCTAGCCCACCAAGGCTAGCAACCATGGCCTGACAGGTTCGGCACGTTGCAACAAATGTGGGAGCGGGCTTGCCCCGCGAAGCGCCGCGCGGGCGGCGCTCGATCTCCCAGGCGCCACAACCCTCAAGACAGGCACCTGGCAGCCCTGACCGCATTGACCTGCCTAAGCCACAATCCAACCATGCTCGACCATCGACAGCGGCTCCCCGTCACCGATGATGATGTGATCCAGCACCCGCACATCGATCAACGCCAGCCCCCGCTTCAGCGACAGGGTCAAATGCACATCATCCTGGCTCGGCTCGTTGTTGCCTGAAGGATGGTTGTGGCACTTATGTAACATGTAACGCATAACGTTGCATGAGCCATTCGTATGTACCATAACCCTCCTTCCTCGTACCAAATACGTCGCTTTGTTCGCGACCATGAAATTTGCCCTTATCTCTTGCGAGACGGTGTCCCACTCATTCTTCCTAGCCTCTGGGTAGAGGAGCTAAGGATTGCCGCGCGACCTAATACTCTTGAAAGCTATTTGAGAGACCTATCAATAGTTTATAAATGGGCGGAATTTGAAGCCATTGATATTGAAGAGCGCTTCTCAAGCTTCAGAGGATTTTCCACCCCAGAGCTAACTTCTATCGCACAGAAACTCTGTACTACCAAGAGTGGGCCAGCAAGTCGCTCAACATGCCAACGTCGACTTGAAGCTTTCAGGGACTATATCAAATTCAGTTACGATTACAATATAGAAAACGCCAAATTGTCGCTCATAGAGCAAGCTCAGGCTGAAAAAAATCGCGACAATCAGTTAAAAAAACTCACAAAAAGAATGACCCGCCATTCAAACCTATCCCCTGAGCCCCGATGCTCTACCGACCTTACTAAATCAGAGGTAGATGTCATTCTAGCTGCAATAGACCCTGGCTCCCCTAGCAACTGCTTCAAAGAAGAAAGAGTAAAAGTGAGGAACTTTGCACTCATTGCTCTTGCCTTGGAAACATTTGCCAGACGGAGTGAGCTTGTTTTGCTCGAAACGACAGACCTAGATCTGGGGTACGAACCTACCGTAACGATCAAAAAGCCCACGACGGTTAATCAGCTCAAAAGAAGAGATGGCGCGAGCATGAAAACAAGAGGCCGCATAATTCCAATCTCCCTGGAGCTTGCGAGTGTCTTGAGGTTCTACCTTGATCATGTAAGGGATGAGTTTCTTATACCGAAGCGCCCGACGACGTCCCTATTTCTGAGTTCTCGCGATGGTAGACGTATAGCAGCGATGAGCCTCAACCATATTTTGAAAAAAGTTTCTCAGATTCCAGAAATCAAACAGCTGGGAGTTAGAATCCATCCACATGGCCTCAGATCAACAGGCGCAACTGAAATAAGGCGAAAAATCGATGCTAATGGCGTTTCTTCCGGCATTATGATGGAGGAGGTGTTGAGCTATTTGGGCGGATGGGTCTCAGGCAGCCCGATGGTACGGCGCTACACGAAAACCGCTCTTTCTGAGAAGCTGGGAGCAATGGTTAGGGGTAAGAAAGCAGTTCTGGAAAGGCTAACCCCATAATGAACGAGCCGACATTAAACCCAGTAAAACTGGCTGAGAGCGTCGCCCTTACCTACGGAGTCGAAACCGAAGCCTATCCCAGTACACTTATAACAGTTTACGGTCAAGTCGTGGACCTTGTCGACAGCACCGGAGACTGGGCCAAGAATCTACATTTCGAACATTTAGCTTATGTTTCTCGCAAAGTCACGTGGGGTGAGCGATTCCACGATAATGATTACGTTGAGTGGATTATTCGTGGATGGACGATTGATAGCTTGGAGCGAAATTTGAACGTCACAGCCATTGCTGTCGTGCGGTCAAAGATAGCTGCTCTTGAGATCTATGGATCAACCGGCAATGACATCGCTGAAGCACTTTTTCAATGGTGTGAAAAATTAGTACACGAAGGGGCAGCAAGTACCGATTACGCCCCGGCTGCATCGGCAAGATCCTTGTATGAATGGGGGCTTGAGGAAGATTTAGTTGGTTTCAGCGAGCATCGACTATTTTCATTGGCCCAAGTTCGTAGAGCACGCCAAAGCACTGGCGCATTAGTCAGCATGCAAGATACAGACTTCGGGCCTTTTACTAGAACTGAGCTATCTTTCATAGAAGAAGCTATGAAGAGCTTCGTCGAAGTCACTACAGCCGAAAGAGCCGCTTATTACCTGGCTAGGGACTGGGGGCTTCGACCAATTCAAATGGCGCTGCTGCATATTGAAGATTTAGGAGTAGACGAACTTGGTCCGTTTATTTCTGTACCGTGCGTAAAAGGAACTAAACGATCAATTCTAAGGCGAGCGAAAAGCAATTTTGTAAGACGATATATCGCCGACGACACTGCCGAAGCAATCCAGTGCCACATCCCGACAGCACAAACAGTTGCGGAAAATATGCGCACTAGAATCAGCTTATATATAGGCGAGAAAAAAGCAGCAAAACTGGGTACACCTTTGTTCCCTGCGAAGGCGCGCAGCGACCTAAGAATACAACGTTACTGTCGCAATGAAAAATTACTACCATACGCATTACATTGCGACTCGCACTCAATATCAAAGATGATGCGAGACCTTACCTATAAACTTAGAATACCAAGGACCAAGGACCGTTCAAGAGAAACTGATGATTACTACTTGAACATATCCGCTTATAGATTCCGGCGTACCAAGGGAACCAGCATGGTACTCGCTGGAGCCACACCCGAAGAGGTTGCTGAAGCGCTGGATCACGTCAGCGTCGACTCAATAAAATATTACTTTCGATACAACCTAGAGCTTCATGACTTTATAAATCGAGTCCATTCCGAAAGCCCTGATATTGTTAGAGCAGTTGAGGCGTGGCAAGGGCGCCTGACCAACGCCAACGAAACCTTGTCTAGTGAAATCAATATAGGCAACCTTGGTAAGTGTACACGTGGGTCTGCCTGCCCCTTTCACCCCACCGTAAGTTGCTATTCTTGCGTAAATTTCAGACCAAACAAAAACGCGAACCACAGGCAAGCACTGGTTGACATCGAAGAATTCCAAGCCTTGATGACTGATACTTCAACAGGTCCAATCAGCCAGCAACTAGAAGTAGCTATACACGGCGCTAAATCATTAATACTGGCTATTGAATATGAAGCTAGGGGAAAGAATGCAGCCTCTTGATATCCTCAATCACATATACGCGAACGCAAAATTGGTTTTCCTGCAACTTTCTGCGAAAGGTATTGTATCAGGATCGTTCAGTGACGAATCTTGGGGATATAAAGGGCATAGGCTGCTTTTTTCCGAGATTGGGTCGGGCCGGAAGGCGAAAACTTCAAAGTCAGATTTGAGCGACACAGCTGGAAAAATAGCTCGATGCTATACCGTCAGAAACATTCTTGATAAAAGCTCTCCTAGCTTAGTAATTTGCCGCCTTAATAGCTTCCGATGGCTAGCCCTCACCGTGGGTAACAATGACCATCTATGGATAAATTTTTCGCGCGCCACATTAAATTCTACAATTCTAAACATTAAGTCTGTGAGCACTATCACAACCGCGTACCACCGAGCCTGCAGCCTTACAAACTTTGTGAAATATCTAAACAATTTGACATACTCAACCAATGGCCGAGACCACCGCTTCATTGAGAAAATAATAAATTGGAAGCATGGAATTGAAAACCCTATACGTTCAACTCTCGACATAACCTCAAGCGAGCACAAGCTGAAAAGAGAAGCGCTATTCGAGGAAAATATCCATCTGGCGATTTCTCAAGCCCGGTCTTTGTTAAAAGCAAATCCGTCGCTAGAGCCTGCTCTTGGGTACGATCGAATTCGCCTGGAGTCACTATGTTTCGCAATGGCATTAGGCTTGCGCGTCGGCGAAGTATGTAGCCTACCAAAGCGAGCTGTTAAGAAAGACGAGACAACAGGACATCATTATTCTTTAATCGCAACTGAAAAAGGAGCTCTACCCTCCGCCACTGCTCTGGCAGACATATGGGTGGAACCCATTAATGAAGCCTTTACTTATTTGCTTGATTCTTGCGAAGGCCCCAGAGCGCGAGCCAAGGAGATCGAGGCTTCGGGTTTTTCCTTCGTAAAAAAGATGTTGGCAGAGTATCGACAAATAAATCCCTTAACGCCCAACAGGATCGCGCAACTCGATACAGCTGAGCTTCCTCATGAGGAGCATTATTTCATTGATGAGCTCGTCGCTACGTTCTCCGTATCTGCCAAAGAGTTCTCGCAGGGAGGGAGACGAAATAGCTGCGCTGTCCCGCTCCCACGTGAAGGGGCTGCAAAGCTCGTAGCATGGCTGGACGAACGATTTAACAATTGGGATTGGTCTTCTTACTCAAAAAACTTTGGCGGTTACAAGCTACTGTGGGGCGATATATCGACATATTCCGGCGCATCAGCTTCATCTATAAACAAATCAAATTGGTTTATTGCCGACCTAAGGAAATTGCTGGAGGAGATGACGGACGAGGGGATCTTTGACCCGGCGCACATCGTAAATGACCAGTCAAAGTGGCACAACCAATGGACTGATGTAAAGCGATCCGCTCTTAGCAACACTGGCGGTAAATCATGCGTGGCGATAAATATTGAAAAACTCATAGACCAATTAAAGACTCGATATGCCGGATTTCTTGCCGCCCACTTCAACGAAGAATTTGATGGCGAGGGAAACAAAACAGCTGACGGGTACCAAGGTAACAATGTTCGAGTAGGCATGGAAAAGAAGCTTAGCGAACATCTTATTGTGGTTTGGGAGAACCATTTCTCAGGCGGCGCTGAGCTGGGTATCATTCCGCGGCCGATTCTGCGCTCTGATTACTACAACTATTTATGTGATAAGGGCCAAAAAATCACCGCATTCAAACGGCTTGGCATTTTAGATGAGCGAGGCGCGCCTTATTCTTTCAGTCCTCACGCTATCAGAAGGTGGGTCACCACAGCTATTTTGCGATCAGGCCCCTCTGAGGCCGCAGTCGACCTATGGATGGGACGCGCCCCCAGGCAGACAAGGCATTATGATTATCGAACAGCCAAAGAACGGGCAGAGTATGCGAGGAGCAAATATATGCGTCCCAATAACTTGCCGAATGATTTTCTGGGCAGGTCAGTCGTTAGATGGCGAGAAAATGACATGGAGGAAAACCAGATTGAGTTTCTCATATCTGAAAAGCTTAGAGCACTTCACTTTACCCCTTGGGGTACCTGCTCGCGGGAACTATATGTCTCACCATGCGACAAAGGCCTGATGTGCGTCCGAGGATACGGCACTTCTGGCGCTTGCACTTCGTTTCAGGTAGACCTTGAAGACCAAGAAGCAAAACATGCAATCATTAAGCTTCGTGACAAGTATTTTTTAATGCTTAGCTCCCTCGATGCCAATTATAAATGCGTTTCCAGCAGTATTTTGGCCGAACTTAATAACGCCGAACCTTTGGATCAGCATATTGCATTTGCAGCCGATATAGTTAGAAGCTGCGACACTATCATCGCAGAATATGGAGATGGTGTTTGATATGGTTACACTCAAAGATTGGCGCAAAAAAGCGCACACCATTTTAGACGAACACATCGTCAACAGATCATTACGCCGATTAACTAAAGAATCACTCGCGAAAGAACTCGGGATATCCCGTCAAACCCTTTGGCGCGATAAGTCCGTAATGGATAAATTTGAGAAATATCGAGCAGGGTCCCGACTAGCTCCAAAGAGGAGACCACAGGAGTTACGCATCGCAGAACTTGAGGCAATTGTTTCACAATTAAAAAACGAAAATGGAATTTTGATTCTTAGCTTTATTCTCGCGTGCAACAAACTAAGAGAGAACAATCATGACCCACGCTTATACTTCAGCGAAGTTGCAACTGACATTGAAAAGCATTTCCCTTCATTCACCCCCGATCAGCTTTATGATCAGTATAAAAAAAACCCAAAATAATCTAAATTCTAGATCAATACCGAGGACTCACAAACGTGGGCGGCTTAAGCTACCGAGGCTGGGGCGGCGCCTTCACACCACATGTGGTTTGGTTACCATTGACGTTCTCAGTCACATAGGGAACGCGAACAGGTTCGCCCATAACTTTGATAAGAAAGAGAACGAGCGCTCAGCGGGAAACCGAGCGTTTGCTGTAGTAAAACAGCCTGCTTATGGGCAAAGCCTTTCAGGCTTCTGGTGATTGTAGAGCGGCGGTGAACTCGTTGCGGCCTATTTTTGTAGTGTAACCGCGCTGCCTCCATAACTGGGTGAAAGTCGATTCCTGCTACTGATAGTCGCTAGCCAGATCATCGCCTCAGCCCTACAAGATCATTTTGGTAGATGGAAAAATCGAGGTCTTGACTGAGTTACTGTCTATCTAGAGGGTAGATTGAGATGAGAGCTTGCAAGCTCTCAGGAGCCGCGTCCGACCAAGTCTGGTCCTGCACATCCGTCAGCGCGCGCTGAGTTGAAATAGGCTCAAGTACCTGTTTCGTTGAATCGTAGGTGCAAACGTGAAGGCCTAGCTCTATCGCACGAGACACCTGCCGGAACCAGTAAAATTTTCCGTTACCCATGAGCGCATCCTCCGTGAAGAGAAGGTCATAGTCGTGAACGAGATAGCTATAAAGCACCGCTCGAGAAATATCTCGAAGCACTTGCGAATGGCGCATACTTGCCGATCGCCAGACCCGATGTCTTGCGACGGGTCGGCTACTCGCTGCAGGAATCTGCAGTAGCGTTACTTTCGCATAATAAGCCACCGAGAATTCGACGTCATCCACCAGGGCGATCTCGAACTCATGTCCACCCACCTCATCCAGCCGGTGGTCGACACGAATCAAGCGGTAGCCAGACTCGATACTGAATTCCGCCTTCTCACCGATATCGCTGATCCCAACAGCTCCAGTAAGAGCTGTGTATAAAGCAGAATTGTCCGCAGAGCACGAGCATTGCTCTGGGAGCTCATCGCATTCGTTGTTAGCAAAAGGCATAAACGGTTGCCTCGTTGAAAGGTGAATTCATTTCGCTGGGCAGATCAAGATAGTTGACACGCGTAGCTGGAGCAATCGCCAATGACGGCAGCAGCATTTTGTTGGCTACGATCAGCGCATCGAACTGCTATTTAGCAGATTTAACTCAATCGCTTCAGCCGCTAGCGCATGATACTTTCGCCGATTAGTGATCGGTACCGCCGGCAAGGCCGAAGACTCTCATTTGGTAGTCTGTTACAGACTGGAACATAGACTCAGCAATCATACGTAGCCTTTCTACTTCGATCGCAGGCGCGCCTGAATCCTGAGCCTTGTGGTATCGGCGCATTGCCTCAACCGCCTCGGTGTAGGCTGGGTGATCAGGCAGCAGGAATTCGATTTTCATTGAAATCAGCGCTTCAGAGTTAGTGTATCGAGTCGGGTAGGGTGCCGGTCTCCAGCAACTGGAAATCCACGACGGCGTGATATAGAGAGTCTGCCAACAATCCAAGGCGCTCTACCTCTTCACGAGGAGCACCTAAATCCTGAGCAGTTCGATGTGCTCTTATCGCTTCAAGGGCTTCACGCAGCAGCGGCTCACCGGCTTTAGCCATGCCTTCCAATGTTCGCTTCATCCCCGTCCCCTCACGCCAGATTAAGACATTATAGGGCGCTAGCGAAGGCCGAGGATGGGATATACCGCCAGCAGGGTTGGTTCAACCGATTGCGCGCGCTAGCCGTCGAGATCGCTGACACATAAATACTTCGTGGGACAGACGATCGAAAGGCCAAGGAGTCGAATGATGGCGGATCCTAGCACCATAGCACAGAGTTCCATGATGGAACTTTTTCACGAAATGGGCGGCATCGTCACACCCATTTCAGACTGCACCGAGCTGACTTGATGCGAGGAGGTCTCCTTGATCCTAACCAAAAGGCCAAGCCCTGACCGTTGGCATGGAGTGCTAATCGTGAGCGAGACGACGATCCGGGAAGGATCATTACCTCCCTAGGTCGCGCTTGATCTTGGAGAAAATCACCTCGATGTCAGCCTCCTCATCAACGAGAAGGAAGACTTCAGTAAGCAGGCTGAGTGGATGCACATCCATTTTCGCAGCGATTTCCACCAGTTTATCCAGGGTTGGGCTTTTAATACCACGCTCCAACGTGCTCATGTAGGTTCGGCTGCTCACATCAGCAAAATCTTCCTGTGTGAGACCACGCGCTGCTCTGGTCTTACGTAACGCCTGACCGAAGGCTTGCTTAAGCTCCATTTGCGTTCAATCCACAAAAGGAATTATCAAGCCTCTTTGAATCCTATAGGACTACAATCTATAGTGTTCATTTTGATTGGGAGGTGAAAAATGCCGACTCTGCGAGTGGATGTGGAGATATTCCGCGAACGGGCGAGCTCCAACGATTCGTCGACATTTCTCGTTGTTTGTATTTTGGACCTCAGCGCTCAGGAGGATGTGATTGACGTAAAAATATGCCCAACAGGGCAGATCGCTCTCGACCTACTGAACAAGCTTGATAGACCAAATTCAGACGCGGCCGTAGTTGGTGTCCAGATTGCCCTGCCTCCTCAGCTGGGGACGGAGGGTGTTTGGACTGTGGAGCCTATCTTAGAATTCATGAGAATGGAGGTAGGAACGGCTAGTGGGCATTGCGATATCTATGCTTACCATGTCGCATCCGGTCGCTTCTTTGCAGATAACCAAGAAATTGCGCGCAGCAGCATCAAAAGCCAGCGAAGCATTTACCAAGCATCCAACGTGGATACTGACGTAGACCCAGAATTGGAAGCTTTTCAGGCTTGGATAGCTCAATTGCTTAGTAAGTTGATGAATGAGCCTTGCGTGGAAATCTGAGGGTCACGGTCGGTGTATCTGCACTGAGATTTCGAAATCGCCGCTTCTGCACAGAGGCGATTAAAGACTTGGTTGACGAGCAGAAGAGGCCGCGCTTGCTTATAGCGGTTCAGCCAGTGGCAGTCGCTAGCGGAGTCAGCGCGTATTTGGCTAGGGAATGTAAGAGGCATATTGTGATAAGCAAACAGTTTTCTAAAGAGCAATGCTCGGTCGGTCTAAAGGTAGCACTTCGCATTATTGATAAATGGCAAGCGTCACCTCGACAAGCATGCAGGATTCTTCGGATCTCCCAGTCAACTTTTCGCCGCGTTAATCAAGGCCGAAACGCAGGTGGCAGGCTTGATATAGATCAGCAGGAGCGTATCGGCCTGGTAATTGGCATTCATGCAACGCTACGGACAGTCTTTAGAGACCAATTGAATGTGCACAGCTTCCCCGGCCTAAAGAACGACAATACTTTTTTTGATGGACGATCACCACTTGACGTCATGTCCCATGGCGACATAATTTCGATTTACGAGACCTTCAAACGCATTCAGCAATTGGAATGGCTAGATCAATAATGATGGATGCGCAGGACTGGGGCTCAGAATGCTCTGCACACACGGTTATTTGCATCGCCCCCATCCTGCAACACTCGAGTTAAAAACGAATATGCGCAACAGAAAATTAATGAACTATTGTCACATCTGAATCTTTCTGTACGTTAGGTTTAAACGCAACCGCAGTCTTCCCCCAAGTAGAACGCCACTCGACAAGTCCGTAGCCATGTGGGCTCGATTTTACAAATGCCGGTTCGCAGACACGCCCGTCTTCCCCTTCTAACCCTACTCTGGGGCCTACAGCCAACCCACAAGGCTGCTCGTTCTTCTTCAATTTTTCGACCATTGACAAGCTGCTGGCAATCAGAAATCTGGCCTGGGATATAGCACTGAGCTCATACGCGCGCTGATGAGCCCAACGCTCTGTGCCCGTTCCCCAGTCCATGATTGGCACAAACACCCAGTCAGGTTGATAATTCCGTAAGATGTCCGAGGCTAACGGATAAGACTGAATATCTTGGCAGATTAAAATGACACAGCGGCCTAAGCTATCGATGTCTGCTACGACAACTTCTGTCCCAGCATGATTTTTCTCCATGAGCCTACCTGTCGGGCCAGGAATTAGATTGAGGTCTTTGGCCCGGGCTGCATCTAAACCTGCCTGCCATATTTTCTTTTGCCGCCAAAGCTCGACACCCAAGCCGTTTAGCACTCTAGCTTCATTCCAGGGTAGATCATCTTGTGTCTCGACGGTATTCCCTGAGCCGGCCATTAATAGCCTAGTCCTAATAGGCTTTGCAGAAAGGAGAGGCCCCAGCCTATCCGCAGCAGCGGCGTCGACCACCAGTTCGCCTGACATGACGATATCAGCAAACCCAACCTCATCTAGTACGCCGTCAATAACTGCAGCCGCGTCTAGACTCTCATGAAGACGAAAGTCTACATAGGAACAGTTATCTGACTCGGTCTGAGTGATAACCAAATGTTCATCTAACTGCGCGACGGGTATAAAGGCTACCTTTTCAGCTCCCGTTGAGCTAGGTGATAGTCCTGCCCCCTGACTCAAAGACCTATCAATGACTCGGGTGAAAACCTGAATAGGCCTATCATCGATAGACATTTCTCTCACTACAACTGAAAGAAACGCAAACTGGTCGGAGAATGCATATCCACTAGATGCAAACTCTTCACGAGAAGATCTGAGCAATGGCCCCCGAGGGACCAACTGATGCGATTGCGTGTAGCAATATGCCCCCTCCTCATTCCTTGAATAAACAAGCTTTCTCAACCAATGATTAAGCGGCAGCTTTTCAATCAACTTAGCACGGCTCTGGGTGCGAGGATGTACGATCTCAAAAAAGCTATCTATCGCCCTGAGAATGCAAAACATCCTCCCATTTTGAACTTTCGGATTCTCTCCTTTCTGTAAATCCAGAAGGGCTTGATATGAGTCAGATCCGTCAGTCAACTGAAGGCTTTCTTGAACTGAAATTTCAAACTCTGCACACGGAGTTACAAAATTCTGGACGTCAGGACCACTCCACTTACGAGCATGGTTCCAATTTTCAATGAACAAGTCAGCGGGCGATAACATTTAATTACTCGTCCTCTTCAGCGGGCCGACCAAGATGTGTATTTCGCATAAACAGTCGATTTTCGAGATCGCTTGCATGAGTTTCAACATGCACACCGACTCGATCGAAGAGCCCCGTCAAAAGGTCGAACTCGTTCTCCAACGCACTCCAAGTTTTATCATTCATGGTACGGCGACGGCGAATTAATCCCTTTCGAACGTTCGATGCCGCGTCAGAAAACGATGAGCAGATTGGATAGGAACGAGCCCTATCCTCATGCCTACTTATGATAACCACAAGTTCACGAACAATCTTGAAAAATTCTAGAGCCTGCTCAGGGTATCGACCATAATAATTACCCAACAGCAGACTTACTTTATTATCAGTATTGAATAGCGCCTCGCAAAATTGCACCGCCAACGAATCACAAGAACTTTGCACAACAAAGCTGCCAAGTGATATGAATCGGATAACTAAATGTTGCGATGTCCACGAATTCGAAGCTGCAGCCACAGCGTGCTCAGCTGCTTCCCGAACACTCATATAAGCCCTAGGAAACTCTGTCAATCGTATATGAATGTAGAACTTCATTCTAGATAGCATCGCAGACTCGTTTGCTACCGAAGAATGAGAGATAACAGTCAATGCGTTTAACAGCTCGCTACGCGCAGGCTGGTAGGAGTCCTTCTGAATTTCGATTTCAGCCCTAAGACGATGCACATCTGCATCAGTAGCGATCGCTTCCGCCAATTGATCCTGGGCAAGTCTGAAGCCTGCCAAATCTTTCCTGAGTGTAATAATCTCCCCAATCGTCCGCTTTAGCGGATCAATATTCTTGGCTTCGACATACACCCAAGCAGCTTTCCTTCTGAACTCAATTCTACGCAGTTTAAGATTAATCGTAGAAGAGTCAGTCAGAAAAATATCAAGCTCTTCCAGAAGCGCTAATTGTGACTCGTGTTCTAATCCATAACCGTAGTAATCTACCATTTCCGCAAGCTTGTCAACAAGCAACAAACTCCATGTATCTGGAGCGACAAAGGCGAGCGCCCTAAGCAAATCAACCGCTGACATTTTTATTGAAATGATTTCGGTCAAATCACCTAAATTGTCAGCCAATCCATCGCAAGCTTTAACAAGAGCTTTCACATAGTCAGAATCAATATAGTCTTCGTTAACGACTGACTCAAGTGCACTTTGCATCAACTGCTGAAGATCGGTAACTGCGGACTCTGGATCACGCGATTGCAAATTATCAAGATACTCTTCGGTTGCGTGACGAGGCTGCAGCCTGCGCCTGACCAGCTCTAGTGTCCTTGGATTCAAAACTGGAACCGGCAGTACTTTCCCTACAAGCTGGCTAGCTAGCTGAACATAGTTTAATGTCAACTGGTCAAATTTTGGATCCGACACTATGAAGGGTGCTAATGTTTCATATGACGGAAATTTTAGCACTGCGGGTATGGTTAAATTTTTGAAATCTTCATGTACGGCCGTGCTTGAGAAACCTCCCACCCTCACTAACTCGCTTATCGCCCGAGCTTTAGCATCGCTAACTTCTGAAGAATCGCCCGCACCACCACTCACGCGCATGGGGACCGCGCGAATAGTAATTTCTTCGTTACGCCGTTCTCTTATTGCTGATGCCACACGCGCTACGCCGTCTATATTTTGTCGGTTAAGTACAAAACATAGAGCGACCTCATCCGGCATTTGCATAGTACATATACCAGCAACATCAGCAAAACCAGTTCGACTGTCGACCAGTATCAAATCGTAATTAGATTTAGCCCAAATTTTGAGTTGCTCAAGCAGTGCGCCACCAGCATACCTTTCGAAGAAGTCCCCCCATGAAAATCTGGAAAGCGCGTCCTCATATAACAATTCATCCTTTCCGACTTTTAGCGCACCAGCGCTAAAATAGTCTAGGGTTAGTTGTTTGCCGAACAATCCAGGCTCTACCAATTGCCTTACGCACGCCGCAAAGATTTCACCCGATTCAGCTTTATTAAATAAATTTTGGACGTCTTCGTCGCTCTCGGCTTGCTCCGCCTCTACACTCCAATCCCAAAAAATATCCAATAGGCCGCGTGTGTCTTTGAGTGACTTTGCTTCGGCTGCGTCGTGAAGCCCGCGGAAATAATATGATAAACCAGGCGCCTCCATATCCCAGTCCATTACTAAGACTCGCAGTCCATCAAGCGCGGACAAGAAAGCGACGTTCGCAAGACTCATCGTACGGCCAGCCCCACCCTTGTAAGAGTAGAACGTGACTATTTTGGGCTTCATAATGCAAGCGCCCCCACCGAGCGGCTGAATCCAGGCTGATGCTGCATATAATTAGATGCAGAAAGTTTTTTGTTTTCAAAAGCCTGATTGACAGCAGCCTTAGACTTAAAGCGTTGTTCGGCCTCAAATGTTTGAATCGTACCAAGATCATTAAGTGACTGCTTGGCCGAGGCGGTAATTGAATTCATTACAGCAGTGCCAACTTTCTTGGAGTAGACAATACCCAACTCTCTGAGGCGCTTAAGCTTTCTGCTCACGGTTTCCTCAGCTTGACCCACTGTGATGGAGAGTTCCTTGTTTGTTCTAGGAGATTCCCACAGCGCTTTCAAATAGGACAAATTGGCTCGCTCAGTTAGAGCTTCAGTGAATTCTGAACTCACTCGTCTATCTAGCGATTGGGCAGCCAAAAGCTGAGCCAGATCGAGCTGACCCATTCTGTAAACTTCTTTCAGTAATACATCAGCTGCGCCATTTGCAAGAATTACCTTCTTTGCCTCTTCTGAGCACTGTGCCAGAGCTGCTTGGAAAGTCTCGATAATAGCATCATGGATTTCAACAGCTTTTTGGTTCGAAGAGCTCAGCAAAGCCTCTTCCAACCAATCGGCAAGGATTGCTCCGGTTTGTCGGCTGAGGCCCAAAGCCTCTTTGGGATTGTGCAGCAGTTCCATAAGAACTTTACCGGCCGTCATAGCGCATTCCTCCTGGTCTAGATCCACTATATGCAGAAATCAACTATGGATCAACGATGCCCCCCCCGATTAGCAGCCCTTTCATCCGAAGGAAAGGGAATCCGCCCAATATTCGTCAGAAAAACATCGCACACCTCAAAAAAGCCATTTTATTGACGCCAATGTGCGGGCTGGAATATGACTCATTGATGACTTCTTGCAAAGCAGTAGGCTCTAATAGAGGACCACCTCAATAAAACGACCCTAGGCCCTAGGCTCACCATTACCCAACGGCCTGAGCGGGCCACAAACCCGACGCGGCCCGGGAAATGCAACATTGCGAGATGTTACGTTTCTTAACCTCATTTACCTGCAAGCCACGTATCTTTACGCCTGGTAGAGATGCAACATTTTTTCTTGACATGTAACCCTTGAGGATCAACGCCGCCGCGTTGTGCAGCAGTGCCCGCCGCACTACCTCCCGCGGGTAGACACTCGCCCGGTCTATCGTGCCCCTGAACAGGATCTCGAACGCCAACGGCCGGTGCTTGGTATCCAGAAACAGGCAACCGAATACTTCACTGATCTCATGGCGCAGCATGGCCTTGAGATAACGCCGCACCGCCGCTGGGCTTTCGAGAGCCGCTGCGCGCTCGATGTCCTCATCCAGATAACGCCGGCCAATTTCCAATAGCGCCTGCAACTGTGCGTATTTCACAGCGCCAATGCCCGGCTCGCGAAGCACTGCTGCGCGATCGGCCTCGAGAAACTGCCTGAGCCCACCAAAACGCCCCAGCAGCCCCCGCGCAAGGTCCAGCACATTCCGCCCGGCAACCCCCGACCCCAACAGCACGGCGAGCAGTTCGGCATCCGACAGCGCTGCCGCCCCACGCTGCAGCAACTTCTCCCTCGGCCGCTCTTCAGCCGGCCACTCCCTAATATTCATCCCGCTCCTCTGCCCTTGCTGCGGCCCATTTCGGCCCTGTGTTAATCTATTTCGCCTCGTACATGCGACGTTCCGCCGCAGGCATTTTCAAACGTCGCCGCCCGCTCTCACTGGAAAAAGGCAAGCCTATGCAGCGGCTGTATCGCAAGCGCATCGTTCTCGGCGTGGGTGGCGGCATTGCCGCCTACAAAAGCGCCGAACTGATTCGCCGACTCCTGGAGCACGGCGCGCAGGTGCGCGTCGTCATGACCCGTGGTGGTGCAGAGTTCATCACCCCGCTGACCCTGCAAGCGCTGTCGGGCCACCCGGTGCACATGGATCTGCTCGACCCTGCCGCCGAAGCGGCCATGGGCCATATCGAACTGGCCAAGTGGGCCGACCTGGTGTTGATCGCCCCGGCCACCGCCGACCTCATGGCGCGCATGGCCCAAGGCATGGCTGACGACCTGCTGACTACCTTGGTACTGGCCACCGACGCCACCGTCGCCGTGGCCCCGGCCATGAACCAGGCGATGTGGCGCGACCCGGCCACCCAGGCCAACCTCGAGCTGCTCAAGAGCCGTGGCATCCAGGTGTTCGGCCCGGCGTCCGGCAGCCAGGCCTGTGGCGATGTCGGCCTGGGCCGCATGCTCGAAGCCACCGACCTGGCGTGGTGTGCCGCGGAAAGCTTCAAGCGCCAGGCACTGACCGGCAAGCACGTGCTGATCACCGCCGGCCCGACCCAGGAAAACATCGACCCGGTGCGCTACATCACCAATCATAGCTCCGGCAAGATGGGCTTCGCCTTGGCCGAAGCGGCCGCCGAAGCCGGGGCTCGGGTCACCCTCGTCACTGGCCCTGTGCACCTGCCGACCCCCGACCGGGTCAGCCGCATTGACGTGGTCAGCGCGCGGGACATGCTCGCGGCCTGTGAAGCGGCCATGCCGTGCGACCTGTTCATCGCCTCGGCGGCGGTTGCGGACTACCGCCCGGAAGTCGTTGCCACGCAAAAACTCAAGAAAGATCCTACGACCGGCGACGGCATGCTGCTGCAGATGGTGCGCAATCCCGATATCCTTGCCACCATCGCTGGCCGCGCCGACCGCCCGTTCAGCGTCGGCTTCGCCGCCGAGACCGAACACTTGCTCGATTACGCCACGCGCAAGCTCAAGGACAAGAACCTCGACCTGATCGTCGCCAATGATGTGGCCAACCCCAGCATCGGCTTCAACAGCGAAGAAAACGCCTTGACTGTGATCGACCGCCAGCAGCACCAGACTCTCTTCGCGCAGACCAGCAAGGGCAAGATCGCCCGGCAACTGGTCGCCTTCATCGCCGAACGGCTCAATCAGGTTCAATAAGTTACATGCACGCTCTTCAAGCCAAGATCCTCGACCCACGCCTGGGCACCGAATTCCCCCTGCCGCAGTACGCCACCCCCGGCTCCGCCGGCCTGGACCTGCGCGCCCTGCTCAAGGAAGACACCGTCCTCGAGCCAGGCCAGACCCTGCTGATCCCCACCGGCCTGTCGATCTACATCGGCGACCCGGGCCTGGCGGCAGTGATCCTGCCGCGCTCGGGCCTGGGCCATAAGCATGGCATCGTGCTGGGCAACCTGGTCGGGCTGATCGACTCGGACTACCAGGGCGAGTTGATGGTGTCGTGCTGGAACCGCGGCAACACCCCGTTCACCATCGCCGTGGGCGAACGCATCGCCCAGCTGGTGCTGGTACCGGTGGTACAGGCCCATTTCGACATCGTCGAAGCATTCGATGAAAGCCAGCGTGGCGCTGGCGGCTTCGGCCATTCCGGCAGCCACTGAGCCGAGAAATGACCGTTCAGGCCAAGGATGGCGAACTCTCTGGCGAAACCACCGTCCAAGCGTTCAGTTTGCGCCTGCCCAGAAAGCCTTTGACTAATGGAGCTTCCAGAGATGAACGACATGGCCCACCTGGTACCCGCCGCACTGCCAGACAGCATTTTCCGCGCATATGACATCCGTGGCGTGGTCGGCAAGACACTTCACGCCGAAACCGCTTACTGGATCGGCCGCGCCATCGGCGCGCAGAGCCTGGCCCAGGGCGAACCGCAGGTTTCGGTCGGCCGCGATGGCCGCCTGTCTGGCCCTATGCTGGTCGAACAGCTGATCAAGGGCCTGGTCGATGCCGGCTGCCAGGTCAGCGACGTTGGCCTGGTGCCCACCCCGGCGCTGTACTACGCAGCCAATGTGCTGGCCGGCAAGTCGGGTGTGATGCTGACCGGCAGCCACAACCCGTCGGACTACAACGGCTTCAAGATCGTCATCGCCGGCGATACCCTGGCCAACGAACAGATCCAGGCCCTGCTGACTCGCCTGAAAACCAACAACCTGAGCCGCGCCGACGGCCGTGTGGAAAAGGTCGAGATCCTCGACCGCTACTTCCAGCAGATCGTCGACGACGTGAAGCTGGCCAGGAAGCTCAAGGTGGTGGTGGACTGTGGCAATGGCGCCGCTGGCGTGGTCGCACCGCAACTGATCGAAGCTCTGGGCTGCGAAGTAATCCCGCTGTTCTGCGAGGTCGATGGCAACTTCCCCAACCACCACCCGGACCCAGGCAAGCCGGAAAACCTCGAGGACCTGATCGCCAAGGTCAAGGAAACCGGCGCCGACATCGGCCTGGCCTTCGACGGTGACGGCGACCGCGTCGGCGTAGTCACCAATACTGGCAGCATCGTCTACCCCGACCGCCTGCTGATGCTGTTTGCCCAGGACGTGCTGTCGCGCAACCCGGGCGCCGAGATCATCTTCGACGTCAAATGCACCCGCCGCCTGACCCCGCTGATCGAGCAGCACGGTGGCCGCGCACTGATGTGGAAGACCGGTCACTCGCTGATCAAGAAAAAGATGAAGCAGACCGGCTCACTGCTGGCCGGCGAGATGAGCGGTCACATCTTCATCAAGGAACGCTGGTACGGTTTCGACGACGGCATCTACAGCGCCGCGCGCCTGCTGGAGATCCTCAGCAAGACCGGGCAGAGCGCCGAAAACCTGTTCGCCGCCTTCCCGAACGATATTTCCACGCCGGAAATCAATATTGATGTGACCGACGAGGGTAAATTCAGCATCATTGATGCACTGCAACGCGACGCCGACTGGGGCGAAGCCAACCTGACCACCATCGACGGTGTACGGGTGGATTACGCCCACGGCTGGGGCCTGGTTCGCGCCTCCAACACCACCCCGGTGCTGGTACTGCGCTTCGAGGCCGACAGCGACGCCGAATTGCAACGTATCAAGGATGTTTTCCGTACCCAGTTGCTGCGGGTTGAGCCTGAGCTGCAACTGCCGTTCTGACCGACTATCTGTTCCTTACAGGAGCCCTGCATGACCCTCGATCGCGATGCCGCTTCCCATGTAGCCGAGGTTTTGTCCGAAGCACTGCCTTACATCCGCCGCTTTGTCGGCAAGACCCTGGTGATCAAGTACGGCGGCAACGCGATGGAAAGCGAGGAGCTCAAGACCGGCTTCGCTCGTGACATCGTGCTGATGAAGGCTGTGGGCATCAACCCGGTGGTGGTCCACGGTGGTGGCCCGCAGATCGGCGACCTGCTCAAGCGCCTGTCGATCGAAAGTCACTTCATCGACGGCATGCGCGTCACCGACTCGGCGACCATGGACGTGGTGGAGATGGTGCTGGGTGGCCAGGTCAACAAGGATATCGTCAACCTGATCAACCGCCACGGCGGCAGCGCCATTGGCCTGACCGGCAAGGACGCGGAGCTGATCCGTGCCCGCAAGCTGACCGTCAGCCGTCAGACGCCCGAGATGACCACTCCGGAAATCATCGATATCGGCCACGTGGGCGAAGTGGTGAGCGTGAACACCGACCTGCTGAACATGCTGGTGAAGGGCGACTTCATCCCGGTGATCGCGCCGATCGGCGTGGGTGCCAATGGTGAATCGTACAACATCAACGCCGACCTGGTGGCGGGCAAGGTAGCCGAGGCGCTGAAGGCCGAGAAGCTGATGCTGCTGACCAACATCGCCGGCCTGATGGACAAGCAGGGCGAAGTGCTGACCGGCCTGACCACCGAGCAGGTCAACGAACTGATCGCCGACGGCACCATCTACGGCGGCATGCTGCCAAAGATCAAGTGCGCGCTGGATGCGGTGCAGGGTGGTGTGAACAGCTCGCACATCATCGACGGCCGCGTGCCGAATGCGGTTCTGCTGGAGATCTTCACCGACAGCGGCGTGGGTACCCTGATTACCAACCGCAAGCAGCGCTGATCGTTAACCTGTCCCGGCCTCTTCGCGGGTAAACCCGCTCCCACAGGTACAGCACCGCCTTTGAGGGCTGTGGAGATCCTGTGGGAGCGGGTTTACCCGCGAATAGGCCGGAACAGGCGACACAAAAAAGGCGACCTTCACAAGAAGGTCGCCTTTTTCATTTCCAGGCCCGGATCAGATCCCGTACTGCGCCCGGTAAGCCTCGACAGCCGGCAGATGCTGCTTCAGCTGCGGGTCATCAGCCAGGAACTCCAGCACCTGGGTAAGCGAAACGATGCTGACCACCGGGATACCGAAGTCACGCTCCACTTCCTGAATCGCCGACAACTCGCCATTGCCACGCTCTTCGCGGTTCAGCGCGATCAGCACGCCAGCGGCCTTGGCCTGCTGGGCATTGATGATCTGCATGACCTCACGAATGGCGGTACCGGCGGTGATCACGTCGTCGATGATCAGCACGTCACCGGCCAGCGGTGCACCGACCAGGCTGCCACCCTCACCGTGGTCCTTGGCTTCCTTGCGGTTGAAGCACCATGGCACATCGAGCTGATGCTGATCGGCAAGGGCCACGGCAGTAGTCGCTGCCAGCGGGATACCTTTGTAGGCCGGGCCGAACAGCACATCGAACGGGATCTTGCTGTCGACGATGGCTGCGGCATAGCAACGGCCCAGTTCGGCCAGGGCGGAACCGGTGTTGAACAGGCCGGCATTGAAGAAATACGGGCTGGTACGCCCCGATTTCAGGGTGAATTCACCGAAACGCAGTACCCCGCGATCGATGGCAAAACGGATGAAGTCGCGCTGATACGGCTGCATGGATAGTCCCGGACACCACGGATTTAGCTAAATGGGTTGAGCTCGGGTATCATACACGCACGAGATTTTTGGGGCCATTTATGCGGATCATCAGTGTGAACGTAAATGGCATTCAGGCTGCGGCCGAGCGTGGTTTGCTCAGCTGGCTGCAAGCCCAGAATGCCGACGTCATCTGCCTTCAGGATACCCGCGCCTCGGCCTTTGAACTCGATGACCCAGCTTTCCAGCTCGATGGCTATTTCCTTTATGCCTGCGACGCGGAGGTGCCTGCCCAAGGTGGTGTGGCCCTGTATTCGCGCATGCAGCCCAAGGCAGTCATCACCGGCCTGGGCTTCGAGACAGCCGACCGCTACGGGCGTTACCTGCAAGCAGATTTCGACAAAGTCAGTATTGCCAGCCTGCTGCTGCCTTCGGGTATGAACGGCGACGAAGACTTGAACCAGAAGTTCAAGTTGATGGACGACTTCGCCAAGTACCTGGACAAACAGCGTCGCAAGCGTCGCGAATACATCTACTGCGGCTCGTTCTACGTGGCGCAGCAGAAGCTCGACATCAAGAACTGGCGTGACAGCCAGCAGTCGCCGGGCTTCCTGGCGCCGGAGCGTGCCTGGATGGATGCGATCACCGGCGAGATGGGTTACGTCGATGCCCTGCGCGAAGTCAGCCGTGAAGGCGACCAGTACAGCTGGTGGCCGGACAACGAGCAGGCCGAGATGCTCAACCTGGGCTACCGGTTCGACTACCAGATCCTCACCCCGGGCCTGCGCCGCTTCGTGCGCAATGCCCGCCTGCCGCGTCAGCCGCGCTTCTCCCAGCATGCGCCGCTGATCGTCGACTATGACTGGACGTTGACCATCTAAAAGCAATTGGGGCTGCCTTGCAGCCCCAATTGCTATTTGATCGGCCGCCAGATCATCGGGTAGCGATACGGCTTGCCCTCATTCGCCCGCACCGCCGCAATGATGATCAGGATCAGCACCGCGACCATCAGCATGGCGAACAGCACCAGCCCGATGAACACGAACATCAGCAGGAAGCAGATGAACCCGGCAATGGTCACGCTGATCTGAAAATTCAGCGCCTCTTTGCCCTGGGCGTCGATGAAAGGGTCTTGCTCGCGCTTGAGGTGCCACAGCACCAGCGGGCCCAGCAGGTGCCCGAGCGGCACCACCAGGCCCAGCAGCGCGGAGAGGTGGCAGAACATCGCCCATTGCCGGATTTCGGCATTGGGCGGGGTGATCGACAGATTCGATTCGCTCATGCCCCGCACCTCCCTGGCTGGGTTCAGTCGGCCAACGCCGCCTGCTGCAGTTCGAAGATCTCGCTCATGCCCTTCTGTGCCAGGGCGAGCATGGCGTTGAAGTCTTCAGGCTGGAACGGCGCGCCCTCGGCGGTACCCTGCACTTCGATGAAACCACCGGCGCTGGTAATGACCACGTTCAGGTCGGTTTCGGCGGCGGAGTCTTCCAGGTAGTCCAGGTCGAGCACCGCTTCGCCCTGGTACATGCCCACCGATACTGCGGCGATCATGTGCTTGAGCGGGTTGCCGGCCTTCAGGCCACCGCGCTTCTTGATCACCGCCAGAGCATCGCACAGGGCGACCATGGCACCGGTGATGGACGCGGTACGGGTGCCACCATCGGCCTGGATCACGTCGCAGTCGACGTACAGAGTGATGTCACCGAGCTTGCTCATGTCCAGCGCGGCGCGCAGCGAACGGCCGATCAGGCGCTGGATTTCCAGGGTGCGGCCACCCTGCTTGCCACGGCTGGCTTCGCGCTGGTTACGCTCGCCAGTGGAGCGCGGCAGCATGCCGTATTCGGCGGTGAGCCAGCCTTGGCCCTGGCCTTTGAGGAAGCGCGGCACACCGTTTTCCACGCTGACCGTGCAGATGACCTTGGTGTCACCGAACTCGACCAGTACCGACCCTTCGGCGTGCTTGGTGTAGTTGCGGGTGATGCGGATCGAGCGGAGCTGATCGGCGGCGCGACCACTTGGACGTTTCATCTGGGATACCTGTACTGGGACTTTGAATCTGCCGAGCATTATAAAGCCCGCAGCCCGGGGAAGACATGCCTATTGTCGCGCCCGGCACAGCCCGTCGCCTTTTCCTGCTGGCCAGGCCACCCCTCTGTAACATGGGTGGATTGGGCGCCACGGCCCCACTGCGCTACAATCCTGCGCCTTGCAGCCGAGAGGCTCCCACCGTTCATTCATCTACGCGAGGTACTCCCCATGGTGCACAGCATGACCGCTTTTGCTCGTGTCGAGCGCGCCGGCAGCCAAGGCACCCTGGTCTGGGAGCTGCGTTCGGTCAACCACCGTTACCTGGAGCCGCACCTGCGCCTGCCCGAGGCCCTGCGCGACCTCGAAGGCGCCGTGCGTGAAGGCCTGCGCCAGGGCCTGTCGCGGGGCAAGGTGGAATGCACCTTGCGCCTCAACGAAGACAGCAACGGCAAACCGCTGAAGGTGGACCGCGAGCGCGCCGCGCAGCTGGTTGCCGCCGCCGAGGAAGTGGCCAGCCTGATCAAGCAGCCGGCACCGCTGAACCCGCTGGAGGTGCTGTCGTGGCCAGGCGTGCTGGTGGCCGACGCCAGCGACCCGCAGGCACTGAATACCGAAGCCATGGCGCTGTTCGATGATGCGCTGGCCGAGCTCAAGGCTGGGCGCCAGCGCGAAGGGCAGGAACTGGCCCGGCTGATCAACGAACGCCTGGACAACATGGCCAGCGAAGTCACCACCCTGCGTGCCCTGGTGCCGCAGATGCTGGCGGCGCAGCGGCAGAAAATCCTCGACCGCTTCGGCGACATGCAGGCCGAACTCGACCCGCAGCGCCTGGAGCAGGAGATGGTACTGCTGGCCCAGAAGAGCGACGTGGCCGAAGAGCTTGACCGCCTCAGCACCCACGTCACCGAAGTGCGCCGGGTGCTCAAGGGTGGCGGCGCCGCCGGCCGGCGCCTGGACTTCCTGATGCAGGAGCTCAACCGCGAGGCCAACACCCTCGGCTCCAAGGCCTTCGACCCACGCAGCACGCAAGCGGCGGTCAACCTGAAGGTATTGATCGAACAGATGCGTGAACAAGTACAGAACATCGAGTAAGGCCACCCCGACCATGAACCACAGCAGCGGCACCCTCTACATCGTTTCGGCCCCTTCGGGCGCGGGCAAGACCAGCCTGGTCACCGCCCTGACCAAGGACGACCAGCAAATCCGCGTCTCGGTTTCGCACACCACCCGCGCCATGCGCCCGGGCGAGCAGCACGGGGTGAACTACCACTTCGTCGTCCACGAGGAATTCAAGGCGCTGATCGCCCAAGGCGACTTCCTGGAGCATGCCGAGGTGTTCGGCAATTTCTACGGCACCTCGCGCAGCGCGCTGCAGCAAACCCTGGACCAGGGTTACGACCTGATTCTGGAAATCGACTGGCAGGGCGCGCAGCAAGTGCGCAAGCTGATGCCGCAGGCGTTGTCGGTGTTCATCCTGCCGCCAAGCCAGCAGGCCCTGCGCCAGCGCCTGGACGGCCGCGGGCAGGACAGCGAAGAGATCATCGCCGGGCGCATGAAGGAAGCCGTCAGCGAGATGGTGCACTACGACGAGTATGACTACGTGATCATCAACGATGATTTCGACGTGGCGCTGGAAGACTTGAAGGCAGTGTTCCGCTCGAACCGCCTGCTACTGAAGAAGCAGCAACAGCGCAACAGCGGGCTGCTGAAAGAACTGCTCTCCTGAAAGACCGCATGGGCTGCTTTGCAGCCCATTCGCAGCACAAGGCTGCTCCTACATCGACGGCGTACATCGCGCCATTGTAGGAGCAGCCTTGTGCTGCGAATGGGGCGCGAAGCGCCCCCAGCCTTATTCCTGCAACGGCAGGGTAGCCTGCTGACGCAGGGTAGCCCCCAGGAAGTACGCCGGCGCCCGCATGCGCGACAGCATCATCAGCGCGATGCCGAGCACCGAAATGATCGCGGCAATCACGAACACCAGCCCCAACCCGCCCACATGCGAGCCGCTACCGAAGTCTGGCGAGGCGCTGTCGATGGCGGTACGCGCAAAGATCACCGACAAGATCACCCCACCCACCAGTGGGCACAGGCCGCGCATGATGAAGTGGCGCAGGCTGTCGAACAGACTGTGGCGGAAATACCAGACGCAGGCGAACGCGGTCAGCGAATAGTAGAAGCAGATCATCATGCCCAGCGCGGTAATGGTATCGGCCAGCACGTTCTCGCTCAGGGTACGCATGGTCACGTAGAACAGGCCTGCGGCCAGGCCGGCGCAGATAGTGGCGTAGCGCGGGGTTTGCGAACGCGGGCAGACGCTGGCGAACTTCTGCGGTACCGCGCCGTAGTAACCCATGGCCAACAGGGTGCGCGCCGGCGCCACGAAGGTCGACTGCAGCGAAGCCGCCGTGCTGGCCAGCACGGCAATGGACATCAGGATCGCCAGTGGCCCCATGACCGGGCCGGCCAGGTGGGCAAACACGTTTTCCTGGATGCGCGGGTTGTTCAGGCCCAGGCCAGTTTCACTGATACCGGCAAACTGCAGGGTGGCGATGGCGGTAAACAGGTACAGGCCGAGGATCAACATCACGGTCCAGGTGGCGGCCTTGCCCGGCACCTCTTCACTGCCCACCGACTCTTCGCTGACAGTCAGGCACGTGTCCCAGCCCCAGAAGATGAAGATCGACAGCGACAGCCCGGCGGCAAAGGCCGAGAACGACTCGACGCCGAACGGGTTGAACCAGGCGAAATCGAATTCCAGCGGTGGCGGCGCGGTGGTTTCGCCGAAAGCGGCAAAGGCGAAGCCGATAAGTACCAGCAACTGCAGGGCTACCAGGCCGTACTGCACGGTCATGGTGGTGGTCATGCCGCGGCAGCAGATCCACACCGCCAGAGCGATGAACACGCAACAAGTGGTTATGTTGATGAGCAGGTTGTCGGCCAATGCCGCCAGCTCATGCTTGCCGGTGATCTGGCCAAGGAACAGGTAGAAGAAGTCGACCGCCACCCCTGCCAGGTTCGACAACACGATGGTGGTAGCGACCACCAGGCCCCAGCCGCCGATCCAGCCGATCATCGGGCCGAAGGCACGCGCCGACCAGGTAAACGAAGTACCGCTGTCCGGCTCCGCCGAGTTCAGTTCGCGGTAACCCAAGGCTACCAGCAGCATCGGCAGGAAGCCGACGATGAACACGGCAGGCAGGTGCGCGCCCACTTCACGCACGGTCGGCCCAAGGGCGCCGGTCAGGGTGTAGACCGGGGCGATGGTGGAAATGCCCAGCACCACGCTGGCCAGCAAGCCCAGCCGGCCTGAGGCCAGGCCCTTGCTGCGCTGGGTGTTGCCCGCGTCGGTCGCCACGTCGGGTGGGCGGCCGGCTTCTGTGTAATTGCTCATGAGTATTTGCCGTATATTTTGGAATTGTTTTCACAGGCCTTGCGTACAAGGCCCGCTTTCACTCATTGAAAGCTTGCTGCCGGGAGCAAGTCATCCGAGACCTTCGGGTGACGTCAGAATGCCTCCTGCCGTGCGCCCTCCCGTGCTGCGTAGGCCATGCAGGCCTCGCGAAACGCCTGGAACAGGCGCAGCGAGACCGGGTTCTCGGTAAATCGCCACTCCGGGTGCCACTGCACGCCGAGCACAAAGCCCGGCGCCGCAGGCATGGACACCGCTTCGATCAGGCCATCCGGGGCCCGTGCCTCGACCCGCAGGCCCGGGGCCAGGCGGTCGATGCCCTGGCTGTGCAGCGAGTTGACCTCGAACTGCGCCGCCAGGCCCAGGCGCTCGAACAACCCGCCAGGCTCGATGCCGACGGGGTGACGAGGGCCGTATTGCACCTCCAGGGGTGCGTCCTCAGGTTCACGGTGGTCGAGGTAGCCGGGCAGTTCCTGCACGCGCTGGTGCAGGCTACCGCCCAGGGCTACGTTCAATTCCTGGTAGCCACGGCAGATACAGAACACCGGCACACCGGCGGCAATGGCCGCCTGCAGCAGCGGCAGAGTCAGGCGATCGCGTGCCAGATCATGCCGGGTGCCCACCGCGCTGGGGGCGCCATTGTAATGATGCGGTTCGATATTTGAAGGTGAGCCGGTAAAAACAATGCCATGCAGATGGGCCAACAGCGCCTGCGTGTCGCTGCCCCTGTCACGGGCCGGCAGGATCAGTGGCAAGCCGGCAAAGCCGGCAGCCTCGATATACTTGTCGCCTACCGTATGCGACGAGTTCTTCCCCACCTGCTGGCGGCAGGCGCTGACACCGATCAAGGGGACCGTATTTGCGCTCATGGGTTACACCGTGTGCAGGTACCAGTTGTACTCGAGGTCGGAAATCGACACTTCGAACTCGGCCAGTTCGCTTTCCTTGCAGGCCACGAAGATATCGATGTAGTCCGGGCTGATGTATTGGTTGAGGACTTCGCTGTCGTCCAGCGCGCGCAGGGCATCGCGCAGGTTGTTCGGCAGGCTCTGCTCCAACTGTTCGTAGGAGTTGCCTTCGATCGGTGCCTGGGGCTCGACCTGGTTGGTCAGGCCGTGGTGAACGCCGGCGAGGATCGCCGCGAGCATCAGGTACGGGTTGGCGTCGGCACCGGCCACGCGGTGCTCGAGGCGCACGTTGTCGCTGCTGTCAGTGGGCACGCGCACGGCCACGGTGCGGTTGTCCAGGCCCCAGCTTGGCGCATTGGGCACATAGAACTGCGCGCCGAAGCGGCGATAGGAATTGATGTTCGGACAAAGGAAGGCCATCGACGCTGGCATGGTCTCCAGCACACCACCGATGGCGTGGCGCAGCGCGTCGCTTTGCAACGGGTCGTCGCTGGCAAAGATGTTCTTGCCGGTTTTCTTGTCCAGCAACGAAATGTGCACGTGCAGGCCGTTGCCGGCCTGGCCCGGGTAGGGCTTGGCCATGAAGGTGGTGTCCATTTCATGGTCGTAGGCGACGTTCTTGATCAGACGCTTGAGCAGGATCGCGTAGTCGCAGGCCTTCAGCGGATCGGCCACGTGGTGCAGGTTGACCTCGAACTGCGCCGGGGCGCTTTCCTTGACGATGGCGTCGGCGGGCAGGCCCTGCTCCTTGGCGGCTTCGAGCATGTCCTGCAGGCAGTCGGCATATTCGTCGAGATCGTCGATCAGGTACACCTGGGTAGACTGCGGGCGCTTGCCCGAAATTGGCGAGCGCGGCGGCTGCGGGCGACCGTTGAGGTTGTCCTGGTCGATCAGGTAGAACTCCAGCTCGAACGCGGCGCAGATATCCAGGCCCAGGTCGTCGAACTTGCTCACCACCTGTCGCAGCACTTCACGCGGGTCGGCGAAGAACGGCTGGCCATCCAGTTCGTGCATGGTCATCAGCAGTTGGGCGGTGGGGCGCTTCTGCCACGGCTCGTCCGACAGTGTGCCGGGGATCGGGAAGCAGATGCGGTCGGCATCGCCGATGTCCAGGCCAAGCCCGGTGCTCTCGACGGTGGAACCGTTGATGTCCAGGGCGAACAGCGATGCCGGCAGGTTGATACCCTTCTCGTACACCTTGTGCAGGCTGGCCCGCTCGATGCGCTTGCCACGTACCACGCCGTTCATGTCGGAAATCAGCAGGTCGACGTACTGCGTGTCCGGATGGGCCTGGAGGAAGTCATTCATCTCGCTGGAAGAACTGGCGCACGGGGTTACCGACGTCATGGCTGTACATCCTTTGATTTGCTGCGGCGATGTGGGGATACGGCTGGCGCCTCACGGGCGACGATGGTTGCAGCTGTTGTTCTTTTCACTTTCCCATCGTGGGGATTGGTCACCCGACCGGGCACATTGATTCCCGGGGGCCGTTCCACTATAAAATGGCCAAAACGCAACAGACATTGGCAATTCGGCAAGCAGAGCGTGCACCAATGCAATATCAGATTACCCATGCCGACCTTTCCCTGGTCCTGGCCCTGGAACGTGGCCGCTCGCTGGCCAAGGCTGCCGAGTTGCTCAAGGTCGATGTGTCGACGGTTTTCCGCTCGATCCGGCGGCTGGAATCGGCGCTGGGCACCGCCTTGTTCGTCAAGAGCCGCAAGGGCTACCTGCCGACCGACACCGCCCAGGCCCTGGCCGAGCAGGCCGAGCGCGCCGAGCAGGCGCTGGAGGCGGCGCGCATCGCCATGACCAGTGGCGAGCAGGTGGTCAGCGGCACGGTACGGCTGACCTGTACCGAAGCGGTGATGCACAGCCTGCTGCTGCCAGCGCTGGCGGATTTCATGCCCAACTACCCGGCCCTGTCGCTGGAAATGGGCACCTCCAACACCTTCGCCAACCTCAGCCGGCGCGATGCCGACATTGCCCTGCGCCTGACCAATACGCCGCCGGAGCACCTGGTGGGCCGCAATCTGGGGTCCACCTCCTACGTGGTCTGCGGCCAGCCGCAGTGGCGCGAGCGCCTGGCCGAGTCACCTGTCAGCGTACCGTGGATCGCCCCCGACGATTCGATGCAGGACCACCCCACGGTGGTCTGGCGCAACCAGCAGCATCCGGGGTTGAGCCCGCGCTATCAGTGCAGCAGCATGTCGACCATCGCCCAGCTGGTTACCGCCGGGCTTGGCGTTGCGGCGTTGCCGGACTACATGGTGCACGCGCTGCCCGGGGTAGATGCGCTGAGCGGGCCGCTGCCGGGTTGCGACACCCAGCTGTGGCTGCTGACCCGGCCGGATTGCCGGGCGTTGCGCTCGGTGCAGACTCTGTTCGAGGAGCTGACCCCGCGGTTGCGTGACGCGATGCTCTGAGGTTATCGTCAGGCTCAAGTGATAGGGTGTCTGTTCCGGCCCTTTCGCGGCTGAAGCCGCTCCCACAGGGTGCGGTGATGAACCTGAGAACGATGCGGTCCCTGTGGGAGCGGCTTTAGCCGCGAAGAAGGCAACATAGGGCTTGAAGGTAACCACCCGACAAAACAGCGCTTCCCTATTGGCTGGTGATTTTTTAAACTATCGAGTCCGCCTGCCCACTATTGGGCTGCACGCCCACCGCAATTGCTACTGAGGAAGACCATGGCCCGCGTAACTGTTGAAGACTGCCTGGAACACGTGGATAACCGCTTTGAGCTGGTCATGCTCTCGACCAAGCGCGCTCGCCAGCTGGCGACCGGCGGCAAAGAGCCACGCGTTGCGTGGGAAAACGACAAGCCGACCGTTGTTGCCCTGCGTGAAATCGCCGAAGGCATCGTCACCAACGAGTTCATCGCCGCTGAAGAGATCGTCACCGAGGATCCGGTGTTCGCCGCGTTCGAGGACGAGAACAACGAGGCTGTCTGATTGATGCCAGGTCGACGTCGCACGGCGCAAGGCCCTCTTCCTCGGCAGGAGGTGAACCCATGCCGGGTATAGAAGCCTTGGCCGAACGGCTGTCGACCTATCTTGGCCCCGAACAGGTCAACCTGGTCCGGCGCGCCTATTTCTACGCCGAACAGGCCCACGATGGGCAGCGCCGCCGCAGTGGCGAGCCCTACGTGACCCATCCGCTGGCAGTGGCCAGCATCCTCGCCGACATGCACATGGACCATCAGAGCCTGATGGCAGCCATGCTGCACGACGTGATCGAAGACACCGGCATCGCCAAGGAAGCCCTGAGCCAGCAGTTTGGCGAAACGGTGGCCGAACTGGTCGATGGGGTCAGCAAGCTGACCCAGATGAACTTCGAGACCAAGGCCGAGGCGCAGGCCGAGAACTTCCAGAAGATGGCCATGGCCATGGCCCGCGATATCCGGGTGATTCTGGTCAAGCTGGCCGACCGCCTGCACAACATGCGCACCCTGGAAGTGCTGTCCGGCGAAAAACGCCGACGCATCGCCAAGGAAACCCTCGAGATCTACGCCCCCATCGCCAACCGCCTGGGCATGCACACCGTGCGCGTGGAGTTCGAGGACCTCGGCTTCAAGGCCATGCACCCGATGCGCTCGTCGCTGATCCACCGAGCGGTGAAGAGTGCACGCGGCAACCGCAAAGAGATCGTCGCCAAGATCGAGCACTCGCTGGCCAACTGCCTGGCCGCCGACGGTATCGAGGGTGAGGTCAGCGGCCGGCAGAAGCACCTCTATGGCATCTACAAGAAGATGCGTGGCAAGCGCCGCGCCTTCAACGAGATCATGGACGTGTACGCCTTCCGCATCGTCGTCGACAAGGTCGATACCTGCTACCGCGTACTCGGCGCCGTGCACAACCTGTACAAGCCGCTGCCCGGTCGCTTCAAGGACTACATCGCGATCCCCAAGGCCAACGGCTACCAGTCGTTGCACACCACGCTGTTCGGCATGCACGGCGTACCCATCGAAATCCAGATCCGCACCCGCGAGATGGAAGAGATGGCCAACAACGGCATCGCCGCACACTGGCTGTACAAGTCCAACGACGACGAGCAGCCCAAGGGCAGTCATGCCCGCGCCCGCCAGTGGGTCAAGGGCATCCTCGAGCTGCAGCAACGTGCCGGCAACTCGCTGGAATTCATCGAGAGCGTGAAGATCGACCTGTTCCCGGACGAGGTCTACGTGTTCACGCCCAAAGGCCGCATCATGGAGCTGCCCAAAGGCTCGACGGCCGTCGACTTTGCCTACGCGGTGCACACCGACGTCGGCAACAGCTGCATTGCCTGTCGCATCAACCGCCGCCTGGCACCGCTGTCCGAACCACTGCAAAGCGGCTCGACGGTGGAAATCGTCAGCGCCCCGGGCGCACGACCGAACCCGGCCTGGCTCAACTTCGTGGTTACCGGCAAGGCGCGCACGCACATCCGCCACGCGCTCAAGCAGCAGCGCCGCTCCGAGTCCATCAGCCTGGGCGAGCGCCTGCTGAACAAGGTGCTCACCGGCTTCGACAGCAGCCTGGAAATGATCCCCCAGGAGCGTATCCAGGCAATTCTCGCCGAGTACCGCCTGGAGCTGATCGAAGACCTGCTCGAAGACATCGGCCTGGGCAACCGCATGGCCTACGTGGTCGCACGCCGCCTGCTGTCGGCCGAAGGCGAGCAGTTGCCGGCACCGGAAGGCCCGCTGGCGATCCGCGGTACCGAAGGCCTGGTGCTGAGCTACGCCAAGTGCTGTACGCCGATCCCGGGTGACCCGATCGTTGGTCACCTGTCGGCCGGCAAGGGCATGGTCGTGCACCTGGAAAACTGCCGCAACATCAGTGAAATCCGCCACAACCCGGAGAAGTGCGTGCAGCTCTCCTGGGCCAAGGACATCACCGGTGAATTCAACGTCGAGTTGCGTGTCGAACTGGAGCACCAGCGCGGCCTGATTGCCCTGCTGGCCAGCAGTGTCAACGCCGCCGATGGCAACATCGAGAAGATCAGCATGGACGAACGCGACGGCCGTATCAGCGTGGTCCAACTGGTGGTCAGCGTGCACGACCGCGTGCACCTGGCGCGTGTGATCAAGAAGCTGCGTACCCTGACCGGTGTGGTCCGCATAACCCGCATGCGTACGTAGTCCGCCAACCAAGGAGTCATCATGAGCAAGACCGTCATCAACAGCGACAAGGCCCCTGCCGCCATCGGCACCTACTCGCAGGCGATCAAGGCCGGCAACACCGTCTACATGTCGGGCCAGATCCCCCTGGACCCAAAGACCATGGAACTGGTCGAAGGCTTCGAAGCCCAGACCGTACAGGTGTTCGAGAACCTCAAGGCCGTGGCTGAAGCTGCTGGCGGTTCGTTCAAGGACATCGTCAAGCTGAACATCTTCCTCACTGACCTGAGCCACTTCGCCAAGGTCAACGAGGTAATGGGCCGCTACTTCGAGCAGCCGTACCCGGCCCGCGCCGCCATCGGCGTTGCCGCGCTGCCGAAGGGCGCCCAAGTCGAAATGGACGCCATCCTGGTCATCGAATGATGCCCCCGGTGACGGGCGCCCTGCCCGTCACCTTCCCTTCTCTGCAAGGTTACCCCGTCATGCGTCAAGCACTGCCCCTCGCGCTGGCAGCCCTGCTTATGGGCGGCTGCGCCAGCCACAAACCTGAAGACCTGAACGGCACCTGGATCAACCAGAATGCCATCGATGAGGTGGTCGAAAGCGGCCGCGTTACTCAGACACTTAACAAAAACGGCATTGAACTCGAATGGAAGCTGGACGTTGCAAACCAGAAAGCGAGCTTCAGTAACGGCTTCGAAGGCGTGGATGGTCAACTGGTCATCAATGAAGACCAGTGGCAGGTTAGTACCGAAGGTGGAGAACCTGCCCGATTGATTCTGCGTGGAGACGAATTGAAAGTGGCAAACCCCACCTTCGGTGAACAGACTTTCGTGCGCGTCAAATCACCACCTGCAGCAAATGCACCGCTAGGCGGTAGCTTCGAGAAGGCACTGTACAAGGCCTACCTGGGCGGCAACTGGAAGATCGTCGAAGGCCAGGGAAAAGGTGCCAGCGTGCGCTTCGGCGACACCGGCAATGTCACCGGCCTGCCAGGGCCAGACCGTTTCGCCCTCTGCTTGACGGGCGATTGCGCGGACATGGGTGGCAGCAATGACAGCCTGTGGCTGGAGCGTAACCAGCGTGGCGCGCCGTTCATCCTCAAGCGCGATGGCGACAAGCTGGAGATCTTCCAGGCAGTAAACCGTGCGCAGCCGGATGAAAAGCCAGTGTTGGCGGCCGGCAAGCGCCAGTGGGTGCTGGAACTGAACTGAAGCCTGCTGTAATCGTGGTCGAACACACCGGCCTCTTCGCGGGTAAACCCGCTCCCACAGGTACACCACCAGGCTTGAAACCAGCGGTGCACCTGTGGGAGCGGGTTTACCCGCGAACAGGCCAGTAGCCTCAGCACCCGCCTTTCAGGATCGCCGCATAGCCTTCCTTGTAACTCGGATACACCGGTGCCCAGCCCAACGCCCGCGCCCGGGCATTGCTGCAGCGCTTGCTGCCGGTACGCCGTACCCGCTGCTCATCCGACCACTCGGTTACCCCCATGTACGCCCGCAGCCAGGCCACCACGTCGGCCAGCGGCGCCGGGTCGTCGTCGACGCCGATGTAGCAGTCATCCAGCACCTTGCCATCGGCATCGGCCTGCAACAGGAACGCCAACAGGCTGGCGGCGTCCTCGGCATGAATACGGTTGCCATACAGCGGAGGCTCCTTGGCCACGCGGTAGCCTTGGCGCACCTGACTGAGCAGCCACTCGCGGCCGGGGCCATAGATGCCGGTCAGGCGCACCACGCTGGCCGGGATGCCGCTGGCCAGTGCCAGCCGCTCAGCCTCCAGCATCAACCGCCCGGAATAGCCTTCAGGTTCGGTGGCCGCACCTTCCTCGATCCACTCGCCGTCCTTCTGTGCATACACACTGCTGCTGGACACGAACAGCAGGCGCCGTGGGCGTTGGCCGCGCTCGGCCAGCCAGGCCAGCACATGGCGCAAACCATCAACATACGCCGCCTGGTAACCCGCCTCGTCGTGCTGGCTGGCCGCCACGCAGTACACCAGGTAGTCCGGTGCACGCTGCGGCCAGGCGGCGGGAATGGAGGGCTCGGACAGGTCTGCAGCCACCGGCACGACACCCGCAGGCAACTGCCCGATCGAGCGACGCAGGCCGCACACCTGCCAACCGCGCGCAAGCATTTGCCGGGCAAGACGCCCTCCTACATCACCACAACCCACCACCATCACGGAAAGGCCTGACATCTCTAAACTCCCTGGACCAATTGATCAGCCCGCCCACGCTACACGATGGGTAGCTAGACCATAGGCGAAAAAAGCAACAAGATTACTTTTGTTAACAAGAATTACTTGCAATAATGGCCACCAAATTGTTCTCGGCCTACCTCGAGGCCTTGGAGAACGTTCACTTCATTCTTCATCAGGTCCGGCCAGCATGACACGTACTCAACCTTCCGCTTCGCCAACCCCGTCGCGCGCCTGGCGCGCCATCGCCGCGCTGACGCTCAGCCTGGTGCTGGCCCCGGTGGCCATGGCCGATGAGCCAACCGCCAATGCCACCGCGCCTGCTGCCACTACGGCACCCTCTGCTCCGGCCGCAGCGCCGGCTACCGGCGCAGTTGCCGCCACCCCGGCTGCTGCCCAGGTCGCGGTAGACCCAAGCGTCGAAGCCCTGGTTGAAGACTCCTCGCTGGGCATGGCCCATGACCTGTCCCCATGGGGCATGTACAAGAACGCCGACGTTGTGGTGAAGGCGGTCATGATCGGCCTGGCCATCGCCTCCATCATCACCTGGACCATCTGGATTGCCAAAGGCTTCGAGCTGATGGGCGCCAAGCGTCGCCTGCGTGGTGAAATTGCCCTGCTGAAGAAATCCGCCAGCCTCAAAGAAGCCAGCGACGTTTCCAACAAGGAAGGCACCCTGGCCCACACTCTGGTCCACGACGCCCTCGAAGAGATGCGCCTGTCGGCCAACGCCCGTGAAAAAGAAGGGATCAAGGAGCGCGTCAGCTTCCGCCTGGAGCGCCTGGTACACGCCAGCGGCCGCACCATGAGCAGCGGCACCGGCGTACTCGCCACCATCGGTTCCACTGCGCCGTTCGTCGGCCTGTTCGGTACCGTATGGGGCATCATGAACAGCTTCATCGGCATCGCCAAGACCCAAACCACCAACCTGGCCGTGGTTGCCCCGGGTATCGCCGAAGCCCTGCTGGCCACCGCCCTGGGCCTGGTCGCCGCGATCCCGGCCGTAGTCATCTACAACGTCTTCGCCCGCTCCATCGCCGGCTACAAGGCCCAGGTGTCCGACGCCTCCGCCCAGGTGCTGCTGCTGGTCAGCCGTGACCTGGACCACCAAGGCAGCGAGCGTGTTGCCCCGCACATGGTGAAAGTGGGGTAAGCCATGGGCCTGCATCTCAATGAAGGTGGCGACGACCTCGCCGAAAACCACGAAATCAACGTTACGCCGTTCATCGACGTGATGCTGGTGCTGCTGATCATCTTCATGGTCGCAGCCCCCCTGGCCACGGTCGACATCAAGGTCGACCTGCCGGCCTCGACCGCCAAGCCGGCGCCGAGGCCCGAGAAACCGGTGTTCGTCAGCGTCAAGGCCGACCAGAAGCTGTACGTCGGCGACGACCAGGTCCCTGCCCCCGACCAGCTTGGCCCGATGCTCGATGCCAAGACCAAGGGCGACAAGGAAACCACCATCTTCTTCCAGGCTGACAAAGGCGTGGATTACGGTGACCTGATGGAAGTGATGAACAACATGCGCACGGCCGGCTACCTGAAAGTCGGTCTGGTAGGTCTCGAGACGGCAGCCAAGAAATGACTAGAACGCGCTCAAACATGGCGCGCTACGGTGGCAGCCTGGCGATCGTGCTGGGCGTGCACGTGGTCGCCGTGCTGCTGACGCTCAACTGGTCGGTGCCCCAGGCTATCGAACTGCCCCCGGCAGCCATGATGGTCGAGCTGGCACCGTTACCGGAGCCTGCGCCACCACCACCTCCCAAAGCGGCTCCGCAGCCACCGGCGCCGGTCGAGGAACCGCCGCTGCCGAAGCTGGCCGAGGCACCCAAACCCAAGATCGCCATTCCCAAGCCGCCCAAGCCGAAGGCCAAGCCGCAGCCGCCGAAGCCTGAGAAAAAGCCTGAGCCGCCGAAGGAAGCACCGCCAACCGAACAAACGGTAGACGCACCGCCCAGCAACACGCCACCGCAGAAGTCCGCGGCACCGGCACCGAGCATTGCGTCCAACAGCAATGCCCTGCCGACCTGGCAAAGCGACCTGCTGCGTCACCTGGCCAAGTACAAGCGTTACCCGGAAGACGCGCGCCGTCGCGGCCTGCAGGGCATCAACCGCCTGCGCTTCGTGGTTGACGCCGAAGGCAAGGTAGTGTCGTACTCCATGGCCGGGGGCTCGGGTAGTGCCGCCCTGGATCGGGCGACTCTTGAAATGATCCGTCGGGCCGGCACGGTACCCAAGCCGCCACCCGAGTTGCTGAACAACGGCACGATCGAGGTCGTGGCACCGTTCGTCTACTCGCTGGACCGCCGCTGAGACTTTTGTTTCTGTCACAAATCGGCAAGTCTGATAACGTGCGTCTATCGATTGCAGCCGCTATGCTGGGCTCGCAACTTCATGGACGCACGTTATGACCCTCACAGAATTACGCTACATCGTCACACTCGCCCAGGAACAGCACTTCGGCCATGCCGCCGAACGCTGCCATGTGAGCCAGCCGACCCTGTCGGTCGGTGTGAAGAAGCTCGAGGATGAGCTTGGCGTGTTGATTTTCGAGCGCAGCAAAAGCGCGGTACGCCTGACCCCGGTTGGCGAAAGCATCGTCGCCCAGGCACAGAAGGTACTGGAGCAGGCCCAGGGCATTCGTGAGCTGGCCCAGGCCGGCAAGAACCAGCTGACCGCCCCGCTCAAGGTCGGTGCCATCTACACCGTCGGCCCGTACCTGTTCCCGCACCTGATCCCGCAGCTGCACCGCGTGGCGCCGCAGATGCCGCTGTACATCGAAGAGAACTTCACCCATGTACTGCGCGAAAAGCTGCGCAACGGCGAACTGGATGCGGTGATCATCGCCCTGCCGTTCAACGAAGCCGACGTGCTGACCCTGCCGCTGTATGACGAGCCGTTCTGCGCCCTGATGCCAGCCGACCACCCGTGGACAGCGAAAAAGACCATCGACACCGCCATGCTCAACGACAAGAGCCTGTTGCTGCTCGGCGAAGGCCACTGCTTCCGTGACCAGGTACTGGAAGCCTGCCCAACGCTGAACAAGGGTGGTGAAGGCTCCAGGCACACCACGGTCGAGTCCAGCTCGCTGGAAACCATCCGTCACATGGTGGCCTCGGGCCTTGGCGTATCGATCCTGCCGCTGTCGGCGGTGCATAGCCACCACTACGCCCCCGGCGTCATCGAAGTACGCCCGCTGACCGCACCGGCACCATTCCGTACCGTGGCCATTGCCTGGCGCGCCAGCTTCCCGCGGCCGAAGGCCATCGAGATCCTCGCCGACTCGATCCGCCTGTGCTCGGTCGCCAAAGCCCCTGCGGAACAACCGGCCTGAGTCATGAGTGAGCTGTCGAAGGTCCCGGTCACGGTACTCAAGGGGGTAGGCGAGGCCATGGCGGAGAAACTCGCCAAGGTCGGCCTGGAGAACTTGCAGGACGTGCTGTTCCACCTGCCCCTGCGCTACCAGGACCGCACCCGCGTGGTGCCGATCGGCCAGCTGCGCCCGGGCCAGGACGCGGTGATCGAGGGCGTGGTCAGCGGCGCCGACGTGACCATGGGCAAGCGCCGCAGCCTGGTTGTGCGCCTGGGTGACGGCACCGGCGTGTTGAGCCTGCGCTTCTACCACTTCAGCAACGCGCAGAAGGAAGGCCTCAAGCGTGGCACCCATCTGCGCTGCTACGGCGAAGCCCGCCCCGGGGCCTCGGGCCTGGAAATCTACCACCCGGAATACCGCGCGCTGAACGGCGACGAGCCGCCACCACCGGTCGAGCAGACCCTGACGCCGATCTACCCGTCCACCGAAGGCCTTACCCAGCAACGCCTGCGCCTGCTGTGCCAGCAGAGCCTGGGCCTGCTCGGCCCGCGCAGCCTGCCGGACTGGCTACCCGACGAACTGGCCCGGGACTACCAACTGGCGCCGCTGGACGATGCTATCCGCTACCTGCACAACCCACCGGCCGATGCCGACCTCGACGAGCTTGCCGAAGGCCAGCACTGGGCCCAACACCGCCTGGCCTTCGAAGAGCTGCTGACCCACCAGCTGTCGCAGCAACGCCTGCGTGAAAGCCTGCGCAGCCTGCGCGCGCCGGTGCTGCCAAAGGCCCGGCGCCTGCAGGCGCAATACCTGGCCAACCTGGGCTTCCAGCCGACCGGCGCGCAGCAGCGGGTGGCCAACGAAATCGCCTACGACCTTAGCCAGCACGAGCCGATGATGCGCCTGGTACAGGGCGACGTGGGTGCCGGCAAGACCGTTGTAGCCGCGCTAGCCGCGCTGCAAGCCCTGGAGGCCGGCTACCAGGTGGCCTTGATGGCACCCACCGAGATCCTCGCCGAACAGCACTACATCACCTTCAAGCGCTGGCTCGAACCGCTGGGCATCGAAGTGGCCTGGCTGGCCGGCAAGCTCAAGGGCAAGGCCCGGGCAACCGCCCTCGAGCAGATCGCCAACGGTGCACCGATGGTGGTCGGCACCCATGCACTGTTCCAGGACGAGGTGAAGTTCAAGCACCTGGCCCTGGCGATCATCGATGAACAGCACCGTTTTGGCGTGCAGCAACGCCTGGCCCTGCGCAAGAAGGGCGTGGCCGGCGAACTGTGCCCACACCAGCTGATCATGACTGCCACGCCCATTCCGCGCACCCTGGCCATGAGCGCCTATGCCGACCTGGACACCTCGGTGCTCGATGAACTACCACCCGGGCGCACCCCGGTGAACACCGTGCTGGTGGCCGACAGCCGCCGCTTCGAAGTGGTCGAGCGGGTACGCGCCGCCTGCGCCGAAGGGCGCCAGGCCTACTGGGTGTGCACGCTGATCGAAGAATCCGAAGAACTGACCTGCCAGGCCGCCGAAAGCACCTATGAGGAGCTGGGTAGCGCCCTGGGCGAGCTGCGGGTTGGGCTGATCCACGGCCGCATGAAGCCGGCGGAAAAAGCCGAGATCATGGCCGAGTTCAAAGCCGGCAACCTGCAGTTGCTGGTCGCCACCACCGTCATCGAGGTGGGTGTGGATGTGCCCAATGCCAGCCTGATGATCATCGAGAACCCTGAGCGCCTGGGGCTGGCCCAGTTGCACCAGCTGCGCGGCCGGGTTGGCCGGGGCAGCGCCGTCAGTCATTGCGTGCTGCTGTATCACCCGCCGCTGTCGCAGATTGGCCGCGAGCGCTTGGGCATCATGCGTGAAACCAACGACGGCTTCATCATCGCAGAGAAAGATCTGGAGTTGCGTGGTCCGGGCGAGATGCTCGGCACCCGCCAGACCGGTCTTTTACAGTTCAAGGTCGCCGACCTGATGCGCGACGCCGACCTGCTGCCGGCCGTGCGCGACGCCGCCCAGGCCCTGATCGCACGCTGGCCGGAGCACGTCAGCCCATTGCTCGACCGCTGGCTGCGCCATGGCCAGCAATATGGCCAAGTGTGACGCTAGTTCCATAATGGATCCAGATTTGCTCCTAGGCTGGTTATACTTCGCGTTTAAGAGAATCAGTGGATACGGACCATGACTGAAGTTGCCCTGGAAACCGCAACCCCACACGCTCCCTCGGTCATCCGGCTGCTGCTCGATAACCTCGGCGTGGCCTACCGCGAGGTGGTCGAACATCCGCACCTGCCCGCAGCGTCGCGGGTACAGGCCGTGCTGCTCGACGACGAGGTCGGGGCCCTGATGGTGCTGTTCCCGCAAAGCCAGCTGCTGGACCTCGACCGCCTGGCCGAACTGACCGGGCGCAAGCTCACGGCGGTTTCGGTGCCACGCCTGAAGCAAATGCTGGACAAGCACCAGCTCAAGGCCCTCCCGGGCATCCCTGCGCTGACCAGCTCGCCGTGCCAGTACGAAAAGAGCTTGCTCGACGCCGAGACCGTGTATATCCAGTCCGGCGAAGCCGGCCTGTTGCTGGAAATCGAGCGCACGCACTTCAAGCGCATGCTGGTCAAAGCCAGCGCCAGCAGCTTCGGCCAAGCAGTCGAGGCCATTAGTCCCAACCTGGACCGCCCCCATGACGACACCCGGGAAATCAGCCAGGCAGTGCAGGCCTTCACCGCCAGGCGCATTCAGAAGCGCCTGGAAGAAACCATCGAAATCCCGCCATTGGCCGACACCGCGCAAAAGATCATCAAGCTGCGGGTAGACCCCAACGCCAGTATCGATGACATCACTGGAGTGGTCGAAACCGACCCGGCACTGGCGGCACAGGTGGTGAGCTGGGCGGCATCGCCCTACTATGGCTCCAGCCACAAGATTCGCTCTGTGGAAGATGCCATCGTGCGGGTACTGGGTTTCGACCTGGTAATCAACCTGGCCTTGGGCCTCGCGCTGGGCAAGACCCTGAGCCTGCCGAAAGACCACCCGCAGCAGGCCACACCGTACTGGCAGCAGTCGATCTACACTGCCGCAGTCATCGATGGCCTGACCCGTGCCATGCCGCGAGCCGAACGCCCGGAAGCTGGCCTGACCTACCTGGCCGGGCTGCTGCACAATTTCGGCTACTTGCTGTTGGCGCATGTATTTCCGCCGCACTTCTCGCTGATCTGCCGCCACCTGGAGGTCAACCCGCACCTGTGCCACACCTACGTGGAACAACACCTGCTGGGCATCAGCCGCGAACAGATCGGTGCCTGGCTGATGAAGCTGTGGGACATGCCGGATGAACTGTCCACCGCGCTGCGCTTCCAGCACGACCCGGCCTATGACGGCGAGTATTCAGCGTTCCCCAATCTGGTATGCCTGGCCACCCGCCTGCTGCGCTCGCGGGGGATTGGCTCGGGGCCGCAGCAGGAGATTCCTGACGAGCTGCTGGAGCGGCTGGGGATTACCCGGGACAAGGCCGAGGATGTGGTGAACAAGGTGCTCGAGGCAGAGAACCTGTTGCGTGAGCTGGCTTCGCAGTTCCACGCACCTCACTGACATGATTGGCCCCTGTGGGAGCGGGTTTACCCGCGAAGATCGCGACGCGGTGTATGGCACTGGCGTCGCCAGTGTTCGCGGGTACACCCGCTCCCACAGGGTATGAGTCAGCAGGCCTATTGAGTTTCAGCCCTTCTTCTTCGGCTTCAGGTACTTCATCAACCCCTGGAACCACATCACCAGCGCCGGATTACCCTTGATCTGGATGTGCTTGTCCTGAATCCCCTGCATGAACGCCAACTGCTTGTTACCCGCCTGCAGGGTGGCGAAGCCATAAGCAGCGTCCTTGAAGGCAATGGCGAACGCCGGCTGCGGGTGTGCACCGCCCTTGCTGCTGATGCGTTCGTTGTTGACGATGAAGTGCCGGGCAACCTTACCGTCCAGGGTCTGCATCTGGAACACCAGGTCCTTGCCCTTGAGCTGCTGCTGGAACGCCGGGTTGTTACGGCTGGCCCTGGCCATCAACAGCCCCATGGCCCAGAGAAGAAAGCGGAACTTCATCAACGCGCCTCGAATTAAAAGTGACTAAGGCGCGCAGTTTATCCTTTTCAAGAACTATTTATGCAAGTTCGAAACATTTTGCCTGCAGAAAGCACAACGGACGCCCTGGGGCGCCCGCTTGGCTGACACTGGGGTTGTCAGGGAGCGATCACTTGCCTTTCTTGGCCGGCTTGACTGGGGCGTTGACGCTGTCACGCAGGTTCTTGCCTGGTTTGAAGGCCACGGTATTGCTGGCCTTGATCTTGACCGGCTCACCGGTTTGCGGGTTCTTGCCGGTACGCGCACCGCGATGGCGTTTTTCAAAGGTGCCGAAACCGACCAGGGTCACGGTGTCCTTGTCCAGGGCACCCGTGATGCTGTCGAGAATCGCGTTCAAAACCTGATTGGCCTTTTCCTTGGTCAGATCGGCCTTTTCGGCGATGACGGCGGCGAGTTCTGGTTTGCGCATAGTGAAGCCTCTTTGACGGAATTCTTGTTGTTATGCCGTGCTGCCCTGGGAGCAGCGCTCAAGGCACCGCAGGCTCTAATCTGCGGCTGACGGAAGTGAGAATGGCACGTGCACCAGGGCCGCGCCAGTATCTGGGCGGCCATTGTGCAAGCAACAACAGGATAAATACGACAGAACGCCGGCTATTTACGCCATTAAGGCCGGCAGCTGACGATTCAGGGCCAGCTTGTCCATCACGGCCGCCCCGGTCAGGGCGTAGCCCAGTAGCTTGCCTTCAGCATCAAGGCATAGCACTTTCAGGTCACTGCCCTGCCCCTCCACCTGCCAGGTGCCTTCGTGGCCCTGGGGCGGCGGCGAGACCACCAGCGGGCAGGCAGGGGTTTTCACGGTGATCGGCATCGGCCCGTAGGCGACCGTTGTCGGCTTGCCGGCCAGGGTTTGTGCCAGGGCCCGGGCACAGCTCATCAGCGGCATCACATAGAGCAGGTTGATGCCATCGACCTCGGCACAGTCACCAAGGGCAAAGATGTTGGCGTGGGACGTGCGCAGCTGGCGGTCCACACAGACACCGCGGTTGGTCCGCAGGCCGGCGGCGGCGGCCAGGTCGGTGCGCGGGCGCAGGCCAATGGCCGAAACCACCAGGTCGCAGGCGATCAAGTTACCATCGGACAGGTGAGCCTCCAGGCCCTGAGCCACCTGCTGCAGGCGTGTCAGTACCGGGCCCAGGTGAAAGCGCACGCCCAAACCTTCCAGCCCGGCCTGCACGGCAGCGGCAGCAGCCGGGTGCAGCAGGGTCGGCATGACCTGCTCGCACGGCGCCACCACATCGACCTGGAAGCCGCCCAGGCTCATGTCGTTGGCGAACTCGCAGCCGATCAGCCCGGCACCGAGGATCAGCACGCGCTGTTTGCCGACGGCGGCGGCACGGAAGCGCGCGTAGTCTTCCAGGTCGTTGATCGGGAACACCCGATCGCCGCCATCGCCTTCGATCGGCACCTGCACGGTCTGTGCGCCCCAGGCCAGCACCAGGTCACGGTATTCCACCGCCTCCTCGCCAATCCACAGGCGCTTGTGGCCCGGGTCGATGCCGCTGATACGGGTGTGGGTGCGGATCTCGGCGTTCAATTGCTCGGCCATGGCGCCCGGCTCGGCCATGCACAGGCCATCGGCGTCTTTCTGCTTGGCAAAGCCGGTGGACAGCATGGGCTTGGAGTAGGAACGACCGTCATCGGCGGTGATCAGCAACAGCGGCGTCTGCGCATCGAGCTTGCGAAATTCACGGGCCAGGTTGTAGCCCGCCAGGCCGGTACCGATGATTACCACAGGGGACGTCATGTCGTGCTTTCCTCGATTAGCCGATGGAGATCATTTCAAAGTCGCTCTTGCCGACGCCGCAGTCGGGGCACAGCCAGTCTTCAGGCACGTCTTCCCAGCGGGTGCCGGGGGCGATGCCGTCGTCGGGCCAGCCTTCGGCTTCGTCGTAGATCAGGCCACAGACAATACATTGCCACTTTTTCATGGGGGTGGGTTTCCTCGGTTCAGGCTGGAGCTTTGTGTTACTGCTGATGGCCCTTTCGCGGCTGAAGCCGCTCCCACAGGGACCGCACAGCATCAGAGGTTGTGCGGTCCCTGTGGGAGCGGCTTTAGCCGCGAAGAAGCCAGCGCGCAATGCGTGGGGCTTTGTAGCGGCCCTGTCGGCAGTATGCAAGCAGTTGGGGCAATCATGCTAAGCTCGCCGCCTCTCTGGTTGTAACAAGCAGACCGACGTGTCGTACGAATCCCCGCAAGCAGCCGCTGTCGCGTGGCTGCCGTATTCACAGCTGGCGACCGACATCGACCAGCCCACCCTTGACTGGCTGTTCGACGAGGGCTCGCTGACCCGCCGCTTGACCCGCCTGTCCGACGACCACTTCTCCGTCACCCCGCTGTTCGAAGGCTGGCAGCCGCTGCGCGACGATGAATGCCAGGCACTGGGCATCACCACTGGCGCCGAAGGCTGGGTGCGTGAGGTGTACCTGCGCGGCCATGGCCAACCCTGGGTGTTCGCCCGCAGCGTCGCCAGCCGCAGCGCCCTGGAGCGCGGTGGGCTAGACCTGGAAACCCTGGGTAGCCGCTCGCTGGGCGAGTTGCTGTTCTGCGACCAGGCATTCATCCGTCACCCCATCGAGGTATGCAGTTATCCACAGGCCTGGCTGCCGAGCGAAGCCGCCCATGCCGCGCTGTGGGGCCGTCGTTCGCGCTTCGAACGTGGCGGCCTGGACCTATTGGTGGCGGAGGTATTTCTGCCAGCATTATGGCAAGCGGCCAAGGAGGAAAACCGCTGATGTACCTGCAACTGCTCAAGTCGCTCAACCGCCTGCACCCACGGGCCTGGGACTTCGTCCAGCTCAGCCGCATGGACCGGCCGATTGGTATCTACCTGCTGCTGTGGCCGACCTTGTCGGCGGTGTGGATTGCCGGCAACGGCTCACCAACCCTGGCCAACGTGCTGATCTTCGGCCTCGGCGTGGTGCTGATGCGCGCCGCAGGCTGCTGCATCAACGACTTTGCCGACCGCAAGGTGGACGGTCACGTCAAGCGCACCGCCGACCGCCCCCTGGCCAGTGGCCGGGTCCGGCCACGCGAAGCACTGGCGCTGTTCGCCATCCTGGTCGGAGCGAGCTTCCTGCTGGTGCTGTGCACCAACAGCCGCACGGTGTGGCTGTCGTTCGGCGCGGTGGCACTGGCGTTCTGTTACCCGTTCATGAAGCGCTACACCTATTACCCGCAGGTGGTGCTGGGGGCGGCATATTCCTGGGGCATTCCCATGGCCTTCACCGCAGCGGGTGGCGAGCTGCCGGCCAGCGCCTGGCTGCTGTATATCGCCAACCTGCTGTGGACGGTGGGTTACGACACCTACTACGCCATGGTTGACCGTGATGACGACCTGAAGATTGGCGTGAAGTCGACCGCGATCCTGTTCGGCGACGCCGACCGCACCATCATCCTGACCTTGCAACTGCTGTCGCTGGGCTGCCTGTTGCTGGCCGGCAGCCGCTTCGAGCTGGGTGGCTGGTTCCATCTGGGGCTGCTGGGCGCGGCGGCGTGCTTTGCCTGGGAATACTGGTCGACGCGCAGGCTGGACCGGGAATCGTGCTTCAAGGCGTTTCTGCACAACCACTGGGCGGGGATGCTGGTGTTCATCGGTGTGGTGCTGGATTACGCAATGCATTGAAGATTCAGGGGCTGCCTTGCAGCCCTTTCGCGACACAAGGCCGCTCCTACAAGGTATCGCGCACTCCTGTAGGAGCGGCCTTGTGTCGCGATGGGGCGCAAAGCGGCCCCGGCAATCTCAAGGCTTGGCAACGTGCCAGACGTCCTTCAGGCCGTCACCGGTCATATCGCCGGCCTTCTTGTCCTTGATGAAGGTGTACAGCGGCTTGCCGTCATAGGCCCACTGCTTGGTGCCGTCATCGCGCATCACCACTGTCCACTTGTCCTTGGCCGGTTCGTCATTAGCCTTGACCATCAGCGGCGGCCAGTTGGTGGCGCAATCGCCATTGCACATCGACTTGCCACCCGCATCCTTGTCGAAGGTGTACAGGGTCATGCCGGCATGATCGACCAACATCCCGCCCTTCTCCATCGCATGGTCGGCCAAGGCCACCCCCGGGAGCGCCAGCGCAGTGAAAAGGGCCATCCAGCTCAGCGTTTGTCGTGTCATTGGATTCACCATTATTTCGGGGGGGATTGAGTTCGGCTTGCCACAAATGCGGCCCTTTCAAGCCTAGTTCAGTCATGGAATGTCGCCAGAACGGCCAACGCCCTGTCACACAGCTGCAATAATTCCGTTATCTAATGCGGGCCAAGACACCGTATCCAGGAGAGGTTTTGAGCATGGTTGGCAGGAACATTCTGATCGTCGACGACGAAGCGCCGATTCGCGAGATGATCGCCGTTGCCCTGGAAATGGCCGGCTATGACTGCCTGGAAGCGGAGAACTCCCAACAGGCCCACGCGATCATCGTCGACCGCAAGCCGGACCTGATCCTGCTCGACTGGATGCTGCCGGGCACCTCCGGCATCGAGCTGGCCCGCCGCCTCAAGCGCGACGAGCTGACCGGCGACATCCCGATCATCATGCTTACCGCCAAGGGTGAAGAGGACAACAAGATCCAGGGCCTGGAAGTGGGCGCAGACGACTACATCACCAAGCCGTTCTCGCCGCGTGAACTGGTCGCCCGCCTGAAAGCCGTGCTGCGCCGCACCGGCCCGAGCGACAGCGAGGCACCGATCGAAGTCGGCGGCCTGCTGCTCGACCCGATCAGCCATCGCGTGACCATCGACGGCAAGCCCGCCGAAATGGGCCCCACCGAATACCGACTGCTGCAGTTCTTCATGACCCACCAGGAGCGCGCCTACACCCGTGGCCAGCTGCTGGACCAGGTGTGGGGTGGTAACGTCTATGTCGAGGAACGCACCGTCGACGTGCACATCCGCCGCCTGCGCAAGGCGCTGGGTGAAGCCTACGAAAATCTGGTACAAACCGTCCGGGGCACCGGCTACCGCTTCTCGACCAAGAGCTGATCGAGCTGAAAAGCGCCAAGCTGCACGTCGTTGTACAAGGACCGTCAATTGAACCAGAACTGGCACGCGACCCTGATTCGTCACCTGCTGCTGCTGATCACCGTCTGCCTGATCGGCGGGCTGGTCAGCGGCTACTATGGCTGGAGCCTGGCCATCGGCCTGGCGCTCTACCTGGGCTGGACCCTCAAGCAACTGCTGCGCCTGCATGACTGGCTGCGCAACCACCAACCCGACGAAGCACCGCCCGATGGCTACGGCCTGTGGGGCGAGGTGTTCGACAGCATCTACCACCTGCAACGCCGCGACCAGCGCGTGCGCGGCCGCCTGCAGGCGGTGATCGACCGGGTCCAGGAGTCTACCGCCGCACTGCGTGACGCGGTGATCATGCTCGACAGCGACGGCAACCTGGAATGGTGGAACCGCGCCGCCGAGACCCTGCTGGGCTTCAAGACTCCACAGGACGGCGGCCAGCAGGTGACCAACCTGGTGCGCCACCCGCGCTTCAAGGAATACTTCGAGGCAGGGAACTACCTCGAGCCGCTGGAAATCCCCTCGCCGATCAACGACCGCATGCGCGTGCAGCTGCACATCACCCGCTACGGCAACAACGAGCACCTGATGCTGGTGCGTGATGTTACCCGCATCCACCAGCTGGAGCAGATGCGCAAGGACTTCGTCGCCAACGTGTCCCACGAGCTGCGCACGCCGCTGACGGTGATTACCGGCTACCTGGAAACCCTGCTGGACAACGTCGAAGACGTGAACCCGCGCTGGAACCGAGCCCTGCAGCAGATGAGCCAGCAAGGCTCGCGCATGCAGACGCTGCTCAACGACCTGTTGCTGCTGGCCAAGCTGGAGGCCACCGACTACCCGTCGGACAACCAGCCAGTGGCAGTCGATGCCTTGCTCGCCGCGATCAAGAACGACGCCCAGGCCCTGTCCGGACCACGCAACCAGCGCATCACCCTGGATGCTGAACCCGGCGTGCAGCTGAAGGGCAGCGAGTCGGAGCTGCGCAGTGCCTTTTCCAACCTGGTGTTCAACGCGGTCAAGTACACCCAGGACGAAGGCAGCATCCGTATTCGCTGGTGGGCCGATGCCCAGGGTGCGCACCTGTCGGTGCAGGACTCGGGGGTGGGTATCGATGCCAAGCACCTGCCACGCCTGACCGAGCGCTTCTATCGGGTCGATTCCAGCCGTGCGTCGAATACCGGCGGCACCGGGCTGGGCCTGGCGATCGTGAAGCATGTGCTGATGCGCCACCGCGGCAAGCTGGAGATCAGCAGCGTGCCGGGGCATGGCAGTACCTTTACCTGTCACTTTGCGCCGGCACAATTGGCTAACGGCAAAGCTTGAGATCGGGGCTGCTGCGCAGCCCTTCGCGGGCACGCCCGCTCCCACAGGGACCGCAATAATTCCGCCACCCTTTGCTTTTACGGCCCCAGCCGCTACATTGGACCCCCTGTGCCAGCAAGAGCTGGCACTTTTTTTCTCTCTATCTTGAAGACGGACCCCGTAAAAACTCCATCATGGACCCTTCCCCTGGTATCAGCCTCACCTCGTTATTCGCCGATTTCGGCATGATCATCTTTGCCTTGCTCCTGGTGCTGCTCAACGGCTTCTTCGTTGCCGCCGAGTTCGCCATGGTCAAGCTGCGCGCCACCCGCGTCGAGTCCATCGCCGAACTGCATGGCTGGCGTGGCAGCATCCTGCGCAAGGTACACAACCAGCTCGACGCCTACCTGTCGGCCTGCCAACTGGGCATCACCCTCGCCTCGCTGGGCCTGGGCTGGGTCGGTGAACCGGCGTTCGCCCACCTGCTCGAGCCGCTGCTGGCATACGTGGGCGTGGACACCCCCGAGCTGATCAAGGCGATCTCGTTCTTCGTCGCCTTCTTCGTCATCTCGTACCTGCACATCGTGGTCGGCGAGCTGGCGCCCAAGTCCTGGGCCATCCGCAAGCCCGAACTGCTGTCGCTGTGGACTGCCGTGCCGCTGTACCTGTTCTACTGGGTGATGTACCCGGCCATCTACCTGCTCAATGCCAGCGCCAACACCATCCTGCGCATTGCCGGCCAAGGGGAGCCCGGCCCGCACCACGAGCACCACTACAGCCGTGAAGAGCTCAAGCTGATCCTGCACTCCAGCCGTGGCCAGGACCCGAGCGACCAGGGCATGCGCGTGCTGGCCTCGGCCGTGGAAATGGGCGAGCTGGAGGTGGTCGACTGGGCCAACTCGCGCGAGGACATGGTCAGCATCGACGCCCATGCGCCGTTGAAGCAGATCCTGGCCCTGGTGCGCCGCCACAAGTTCAGCCGCTACCCGGTGTACGACGCCGAGCGTGAGGAATTCACCGGCCTGCTGCACATCAAGGACCTGCTGCTGGAGCTGGCCGAACTCGAGCATCTGCCCGAAACTATCGACCTGGACGACCTGGCCCGGCCGCTGGAGCGCGTGTCACGGCACATGCCGTTGGCGCAGTTGCTGGAGCAGTTCCGCAAGGGCGGCGCGCACTTCGTACTGGTGGAGGAAGCCGATGGCAAGGTAATTGGCTACCTGACCATGGAAGACGTGCTGGAAGTGCTGGTGGGCGACATCCAGGACGAGCACCGCAAGACCGAGCGCGGCATTCTCGCCTACCAGCCGGGCAAGCTGCTGGTGCGTGGCGACACGCCGCTGTTCAAGGTCGAGCGCCTGCTGGGCGTCGACCTTGACCATATCGAGGCGGAAACCCTGGCTGGGCTGGTCTACGAGACGCTCAAGCGCGTGCCTGAAGAAGAGGAAGTGCTGGAGGTCGAAGGGCTGCGCATCATCATCAAGAAGATGAAAGGGCCGAAGATCGTGCTGGCCAAGGTGCTCAAGCTGGATTGAGGGCCGGGGGGCTGCTTTGCAGCCCCGACTATCTCAAGGGTTACCCGCGGTGAAGTCAGGCAACCCGCCGATCGGCCTGTCGAACCGATAAGGTATCGACTCCAGCGCCAACCCCACATTGCGCTGCACCACGAAATGCAGGTGCGGCCCGGTGCTGTTGCCGGTATTGCCCGATTTGGCCAGCATCTGCCCTTGCCGCACCCGTTGCCCCTCTGCCACCACCACCGAACCGCGCATCAGGTGCAGATACACACCCATGGTACCGTCCGGGTGCAGGATCCTGACGAAATTGCCCGACGGATTGGGCCCGCGCCCACTCTGGCTGTTCTCTGTCTTCACCACCACCCCTTCCCGCGCCGCGATGATGGTAGTGCCTTCGGGCATGGCGATATCCATGGCATAACGCCCCTTGGGTCCAAAATGGCTGACACGGCCATTGGGACCCTGGGTCACCCGGAACGGCCCGCCGACCCAGGGGAAGGCGTAACGGAAGCCCTGGGGCCGCTTGCCAGGGTCGCCCATGGCTTGCAGCAGGGTCGAGCGGTAATTCAGCAGCATCCCGGGCCGCCCCCTGAGCACGCTGAGCATCTGCGTAGTGCGCGGCGGCAGCACCCGACGCACGATACGCGGGGCATTGCCACCTTGCGCGTTCACCAGATTGTCCAGGCGCAACTCCACTTCCACCGGCACATGCAGCTGGTTGCGGGCCGAAAAGCTCACGCCGCCGTTGAAGGTTATCGCGTTCAGCAGCACCTGGCCTTCGGGTATTTCAACCATGGGTACATACCGCACCAGTGGTTTGGCACCGGGGCCAGGCCGGTCGGAATAGGAGGTCACACGGCCATCATCGGTGATCTCGTAAATGGTCATGCCCAGGCTCGACGCCGAGGCCATGAGCAATGCACAGAACAGCAGCAGGCGGGCGGGCATGATAGTGGCTTTTTGACAGTTGTGATCTGTCGAAGCCTAGCAGCGGGTTTTGTGGCGGGTATGACAGTTGGTCGGATGGCCCTGGGTTGCGCAGCGTTTTGTAGGAGCAGCCTTGTGCTGCTCCTACAAAAAGTGCGGTGTGAGGCTGCGGTCAGGCGCCGGGGGTGAAATGCTTCTGCGCCGTCCCGCGGGCAATCAGCCGCGACAGGTAGTCGAGCTTCTGGGCATCCTGGTCGACGAACTTGAAGGTCAGTTGCAACCAGTCACTCCCTGGCTTGGGCTCCAGTGCCGCGACGGCATGCAGGTAACCGTTCAGGCGCGCGACTTCGGCGCTCTCGCCCTGCTCCAGGTCCAGCACCGCGCCTTCCAGCACCTGCGGCAGCACTTCGCCACGGCGCACCACCAACAGGGCCTCTTTCAGGCTCAGCGCCTTGATCACGCACGGCTGCATGCCGCTGGCCAGGCGCAACTGGCCCTGACCGCGACCGGTCGGCGCGGGAGCAGCGGGCCGAGGGGCATTGGCCAGTGGCCTGGCGGGTGCGGATGCCGGCGCTGGCGCCGTGACCTTCACCGCTTCAGGCTTGCCGGCTGTCAGGGCATTCAGCGAGTCATTGGCGAACGCCGAGTTGACCCGTGCCGGGCCGCTGGCCATCAGGCTGTCGAGCTTGCCGATCTTGGTCAGGGCCTTTTTCACCTTGGTCAGCAACTGCTCATTGGTGAACGGCTTGCCGACAAAATCGGAAACACCCGCCTGGATCGCCTGGATGACGTTTTCCTTGTCGCCACGGCTGGTCACCATGATGAACTGCAAGCTCTTCAACTCAGGCTGCTGGCGGCACCAGGTGAGCAGTTCCAGGCCGGACATTTCCGGCATCTCCCAGTCGCACAGGACCAGGTCGAACGCTTCCTTGCCCAGCATTGCCATGGCCTTGCGACCGTTGACGGCGTCGTCGATGGTCATGCCCGGGAAGGCATTGCGCAGGCATTTACGGACCAGGTCACGGATAAACGGGGCGTCATCCACGACCAGCACATTCACTTTACTCATCGATACTCCTTCTGAATCCCGACTAGCCTACCGCCGAATAATGGCCATTTGCTACAACCTGGTCACGCCGGGACTTCTTCACATCGTTCGCGGGTGCCTGCCGGCTCCTCGACCGCAAACGAAAACGCCCGGCCAAGGCCGGGCGTCGATGCTCGGGAGCAACCTTACTTATCGTCAGGTTCAGCCGGAACATTAGCGTTTTCGGCATCGACGACAGCGGTGCCCTGTACTTCTGCCGTCATGCGCTTGAGGCCCATGTGACGCACGTCTGTGCCACGCACCAGGTAGATAACCAGCTCGGAGATGTTGCGCGCATGGTCGCCAATGCGTTCCAGCGAACGCAGGACCCAGATCACGCTCAGTACCCGCGAAATCGAGCGCGGGTCTTCCATCATGTAGGTCACCAGCTCCCGCAGGGCGGTCTTGTATTCGCGGTCGATGGTCTTGTCGTACTGGGCCACCGACAGTGCCAGGTCGGCGTCGAAGCGGGCAAAGGCATCTAGCGCATCGCGGACCATGTTGCGCACCTGGTCGCCGATGTGGCGCACCTCGACGTAGCCGCGCGGCGACTCGCCCTCCTCGCACAGCTGGATGGCACGGCGGGCGATCTTGGTCGACTCGTCACCGATGCGCTCCAGGTCGATCACCGACTTGGAGATGCTGATGATCAGGCGCAGGTCGGAGGCCGCCGGCTGACGACGGGCGAGGATGCGCAGACACTCCTCGTCGATGTTGCGCTCCATCTGGTTGATCTGCTCGTCGACTTCGCGCACTTGCTGGGCCAGGCCCGAGTCGGCTTCGATCAGCGCAGTGACCGCGTCGTTGACCTGCTTTTCGACCAGGCCGCCCATGGCCAGCAGGTGGCTACGCACCTCTTCGAGCTCGGCGTTGAACTGCTGGGAAATGTGATGCGTAAGGCTTTCTTTGTTGATCATCGTTCGCTCCGCGAAGAAGCTGCAAGCTTCAATTTGTTCGTGTCATACCCTGGCCCACCCTGGCAAACACATCCTGTGGGAGCGGGTTCACCCGCGAACACCGGCGAAGCCGGTGCCAGACACCGCAGCGCCTGCTTCGCGGGTAAACCCGCTCCCACAGGGGCCAGGCACCTGTCCCGAGCGGCTGCTAGCCGTAGCGACCGGTGATGTAGTCTTCGGTCTGCTTCTTCGCCGGGTTGGTGAAAAGAGTGTCGGTATCCCCGAATTCGACCAGTTTGCCCATGTACATGAATGCGGTGTAGTCCGAAACACGGGCCGCCTGCTGCATGTTGTGGGTCACGATGACGATGGTGTACTTGGATTTCAATTCGTAGATCAGTTCCTCGACTTTCAGGGTCGAGATCGGGTCCAGTGCCGAGCACGGTTCATCGAGCAGCAGCACTTCCGGCTCCACGGCGATGGTGCGGGCAATGACCAGACGCTGCTGCTGGCCACCGGACAGGCCCAGTGCCGAATCGTGCAGACGGTCCTTGACCTCGTCCCACAGGGCCGCGCCCTTCAGCGCCCACTCGACCGCTTCGTCGAGCACACGCTTCTTGTTGATGCCCTGGATACGCAGGCCGTAGACCACGTTCTCGTAGATGGTCTTTGGGAACGGGTTGGGCTTCTGGAACACCATGCCAACACGGCGGCGCAGCTCGGCCACGTCTTCGCCCTTGCGGTAGATGTTGTTGCCGTACAGGTTGATGGCGCCTTCCACGCGGCAGCCGTCAACCAGGTCGTTCATGCGGTTGAAGGTGCGCAGCAGGGTCGACTTGCCGCAGCCGGAGGGGCCGATGAAAGCGGTCACGCGCTGCTTGGGAATATTCATCTGCACATCGAACAGCGCTTGTTTGTCACCATAGAACAGGCTCAGGCCCGGCACTTCGATGGCTACGGTTTCTTCGGCCAGGCGAAGGCTCTGCTTGTCGCGACCCAAGGCAGACATGTCGATGCCGTGGGTATGGGATTCTTGCTGCATGGTCAACTCCATACGCTAACAATTCGTTCAAAGGGCCACCCGGTTCACCGGCGGCACGCTTGCAATCAGGATCAGCTGTCGAGGGCCTTGTACTTCTCGCGCAGGTGGTTACGGATCCACACGGCCGAAAGGTTGAGGGCCGCGATCACCAGCACCAGCAGCAACGCCGTGGCGTATACCAGCGGGCGCGCGGCTTCGACGTTGGGGCTCTGGAAGCCGACGTCATAAATGTGGAAGCCCAGGTGCATGATCTTCTGGTCCAGGTGCAGGTACGGGTAGTTCCCATCCACCGGCAGCGACGGCGCCAGCTTCACCACACCCACCAGCATCAGCGGCGCCACTTCACCGGCGGCGCGGGCCACGGCGAGAATCATGCCGGTCATCATCGCCGGGCTGGCCATCGGCAGGACGATCTTCCACAGGGTCTCGGCCTTGGTCGCGCCCAGGGCCAGCGAGCCTTCGCGTACAGTGCGCGGGATTCGCGCCAGGCCTTCCTCGGTGGCCACGATCACCACCGGCACGGCCAGCAACGCCAGTGTCAGCGATGCCCACAGCAGGCCCGGGGTACCCAGGGTTGGCGCCGGCAGTGCTTCGGGGAAGAACAGGCGGTCGATCGAGCCACCCAGCACGTAGACGAAGAAGCCCAGGCCGAACACGCCGTATACGATCGCCGGGACACCGGCAAGGTTGTTCACCGCGATGCGGATCAGGCGGGTCACCGTCCCCTGTCTTGCGTATTCGCGCAGGTACACGGCAGCCAGCACACCGAACGGGGTGACGATCACGGCCATGATAAGGGTCATCATCACGGTACCGAAGATGGCCGGGAAGATACCGCCCTCGGTATTGGCTTCACGCGGATCGTCGCTGAGGAATTCCCAGACCTTGGTGAAGTAGGTGCCCAGCTTGGTGAAGCCCGACATCGCGTTCGGCTGGATGGCATGCACCACCTTGCTGAGGTTGATTTCCACTTCACGGCCGTCGCCATCGCGGGCCACAAGGCTGTCGCGGGCGAAAGCCTGGTGCAGGCCGGTCAGGCGGTCTTCGATGGCCTTGTAGCGGCTGTTCAGCTCGGCGCGCTCGGCGTCCATGTCGGCCTGGGCGGCGGCGTCCAGCTTGCCGTCCAGCTCCAGCTTGCGCGCCTGCAGGCGCAGGCGCTCGAGGCCATGGTTGATGGCACCGATGTCTTTCTTTTCGAGGCTTTGCAGTTCGCTGTTGAGCTGGTTGGCGCGCTTGAGGCGGGCCTGCAGCTCGTTCCAGGCGGCAGCGCCCTCGGCGACCACGCGGCCTTCTTCCTTGACGCTGACCAGGTAGCCGTAGAAGTTGCCCCACTCGCGGCGCTCCAGGGCGATCAGGTCGGTCGGGTGCTTTTCGTCGACCAGCCAGTCGCCGACCACCCAGGTGAAGTCGCTGCCGTTGAGGTCGCGGTTGCCCACCTTGATCAGCTCGCGGGTCATGAACTCCGGGCCCTGGTCAGGCACTGGCAGGCCGGCGCCCTTCAGGCGGGCGCGGGGTACTTCTTCCTTTTGCACCACTTCGCCAATGACCACGTGATCGGCCTGGCCCGGCACCTTGTAGGTGGCCTGGACAAGATCGGCCGGCCAGAAGTGGCCCAGGCCGCGCACGGCAATCACCGCCAGCAGGCCAACGGTCATGATCACGGCCATGGCCACCGCGCCGCCGCTCATCCAGACGCCTGGGGCGCCGCTCTTGAACCAGCTTTTGAGGGAATCCTTTTTCACGGATCGCTACCTTTCTATCAAAGCGACGAGTATTTCTTGCGCAGACGCTGGCGAATCAGCTCGGCCAAGGTGTTCATGACGAAGGTGAACATCAGCAGCACCAGCGCGGCCAGGAACAGCACGCGATAGTGGCTGCCGCCGACTTCTGACTCCGGCATTTCCACGGCTACGTTGGCGGCCAGAGTACGCATGCCCTCGAACAGGTTCAGCTCCATCACCGGGGTATTGCCGGTGGCCATGAGCACGATCATGGTTTCGCCCACCGCACGCCCCATGCCGATCATCAGCGCCGAGAAGATACCCGGGCTGGCGGTGAGAATGACTACGCGGGTCAGGGTCTGCCAGGGCGTTGCTCCCAGGGCCAGGGAGCCCAGGGTCAGGCTGCGCGGCACGCTGAACACGGCGTCTTCGGCGATGGAGTAGATGTTCGGGATGACCGCGAAGCCCATGGCGATACCCACGACCAGGGCGTTGCGCTGGTCGTAGGTTATCCCCAGGTCGTTGGTGATCCACAGGCGCATGTCGCCGCCAAAGAACCAGCTCTCGAGGTGCGGGCTCATGGTCAGGGCGAACCAGCCGGTGAACAGGATGACCGGGATCAGGATCGCCGCTTCCCAGCCATCCGGGATACGCAGGCGGATCGACTCGGGCAGGCGGGTCCAGGCGAAGCCGGCCAGCAAGATACCGAGCGGCATCAGCAGGAACAGGCTGAACACGCCCGGCAGGTGGCCTTCCAGGTACGGGGCGAGGAACAGGCCGGCGAAGAAGCCGAGGATCACCGTCGGCATCGCTTCCATCAGCTCAATCACCGGCTTGACCTTGCGGCGCATGCCAGGAGCCATGAAGTAGGCAGTGTAGATGGCCGCGGCAATGGCCAGCGGCGCCGCCAGGATCATCGCGTAGAACGCGGCCTTCAGGGTACCGAAGGTCAGCGGCGACAGGCTCAGCTTGGGCTCGAAGTCAGTATTCGAAGCAGTCGATTGCCAGACGTATTTCGGCTCGTCGTAGTTCTCGTACCACACCTTGCCCCACAGCGCACTGAAGGAGATTTCCGGGTGCGGGTTGCGCAGGCTCAGCGGCAGCAGCTTGCCACCTTCTTCGATGATGATGCGGTTGGCACGGGGTGACAGGGCCAGGATGCCCGGGCCTTCGGCGACCGGCTCGACCAGCAGGGTACGGTGCGCAGTGCTGTGGAACACGCCCAGCTCGCCTGCGGCGTCGAGGGCGACGAAGCCCTTGCGGCGCTCTTCGGCATCGATCTGCACGACCGCGGCCTTGCCCATCTGGAAGGTACGGATCAGCTTGAAGCGCGATTCGCCATCCGGGTCACGGGCCATGAACCACTGGGCCAGGCCGCCCTTGGAGTCACCGATGATCAGCGAAATGCCACCGACCAGCTGGGTGGTGGCGGTAATTTCGGTATCGGCGCTCTCAGACAGCTTGTAGCGGCCGTTGAGGCTTTTGTCGCGCAGGTTGAACACGTCCGCGGTGGCGCGGCCGTTGATCACGTACAGCCATTGCTGACGCGGGTCGATGAAGATGTTCTTCACCGTTTCGGTCATCTGCGGCAGTTCGATGCGGTTCTGCTCGGTGGTGACCTCTTCGGTCATCATGTTTTCGGTGCGGGTCAGCTCGACCACCTGCAGGTGCGCGCCGGTGGAACCGGCCAGCAGCAGGGTGTCGCCATTGACGTTGACGCTGACATGCTCCAGCGCACGGCCATGCTCGTCGAGCACGAACGGCTGCTCGCCGTACGGGTAGTCAATGCCGGGGGCGATGGTTTTCTTGTTGTCCGGGTAGGTAATCTTGTAGGTGTGGTGGAACACCAGCGCCTGGCCATTGGACAAGCCCAGCACCACCAGCGGGCTGCCCGGCTGGTCGGCACTGATCGAAGTGACCTGGGTGCCTGTCGGCACTGGCAGGTCGAAGCGCTTGAGCTCGTTCCCGGTCTTGGTGTCGAAGAACAGTACCTGGCCCTTGTCCGAAACGCGCATGCCCACCAGGTTCTGCTCTTCAAGCGCGATCATCAGCGGCTTGCCGGCATCCTGTTGCAGCCAGGTCGGCTCCAGCGCCTTCTTGCTGGTCAGCTCGGCGCCCTGGAACAGCGGCAGCACCACATAGGCCAGATAGAAGAAGATCAGGGTGATCGCCGCCAATACGGCAAGCCCGCCCACCAGTACATACCAGCGGGTCAGGCGGTCCTTGAGCGCACGCATGCGGCGCTTGCGTTGCAACTCCGGCGTATTGAAATCAATCCGCTCGGGCTGGGAATTTTGGGTCATTGTGGAGTTGGCCAGATCATTCATGCGCACACCCTAGCGGTCCCGTATGACAAAAACATTACAAAGCAGTGACGCACGAAAGCCCGCCGCACAGGGAGCCTGGCTTCGGGCTGGGAATTCGTGGAAGAGGCCGGGCATCAGCACCGGCCTCCCCCTCAGTTACTTACTTTTTTGCGACGTTACCTGCGTGGGACAGGCCCAGATCAGCCAAGGTCTTGTCGACGACTTTGGCCGGCAGCGGGATGTAGCCATCCTTCACCACGACCTGCTGGCCAGCTTGCGACAGCACCAGCTTGACGAACTCGGCTTCCAGCGGGGCCAGAGGCTTGTTCGGAGCCTTGTTGACGTAGACATACAGGAAGCGCGCCAGCGGGTAGGTGCCGTTCAGAGCGTTGGCTTCGTTGTCTTCGACAAACTCGCCGCCTTCCTTCTTGGCCAGGCCAACGGTCTTGACGCTGGCGGTCTTGTAGCCGATGCCCGAGTAGCCGATGCCGTTCAGCGAGGAGCTGATCGATTGCACGACCGAAGCCGAGCCAGGCTGTTCGTTGACGTTAGGCTTGAAGTCGCCTTTGCACAGGGCTTCTTCCTTGAAGTAGCCGTAGGTGCCCGATACCGAGTTACGGCCGAACAGCTGGATTGGCTTGTTGGCCAGATCGCCGGTCACGCCCAGGTCACCCCAGGTCTTGATGTCGGCTTTGCCACCACACAGGCGAGTGGAGGAGAAGATCGCGTCGACCTGGGCCATGGTCAGGCCTTTGATCGGGTTGTCCTTGTGCACGAACACAGCCAGGGCGTCTACGGCGACCGGGATGGCGGTCGGCTTGTAGCCGTACTTCTGCTCGAAGGCCTGCAGCTCGACATCCTTCATCTTGCGGCTCATCGGGCCGAGGTTGGCGGTGCCTTCGGTCAGCGCGGGTGGCGCGGTGGAGGAGCCGGCAGCCTGGATCTGGATGTTTACGTTCGGATATTCCTTCTTGTAGGCCTCGGCCCACAGAGTCATCAGGTTGGCGAGGGTGTCCGAACCGACGCTGGAGAGGTTGCCCGAAACACCGGTGGTCTTGGTGTAGGTCGGGATCGCAGGATCGACAGCGGCTACCGCGTTGGCGGTTGCAACGCCAGCGGCGGCAAAGGTGAGGGCCGCCATCAAACGCTTCAGTTTCATGCCTTGCTCCTAGCAGGAATATTGGGGTGTTGGATGGAACGGGCCCAAGTATCTGTAGGCCGCATGAATACGATATGACCTGAATATGACAATTGGATGAAAGGCCATCACCGAAAAACAGGTCCGGCCTCTTCGCGGCTAAAGCCGCTCCCACAGGTACGGCATTGCCTTGAAGCCGGTGCGATTCCTGTGGGAGCGGCTTTAGCCGCGAAGAGGCCAGCAGCCTTAACGCTTGTTGGCGAGCAGGTACAGGCCCACGGCCAGACCAACGGTACACAACCCCGCCACATAGTAGGCAGGCGCCATCGGGCTCACTTTCAGCAGCGCGGTCACCACCATCGGCGTCAGCCCGCCAAAGATCGCGTAGGCCACGTTGTACGAGAACGACAGCCCGCTGAAGCGCACCACCGCCGGGAATGCCTTGACCATCACATAAGGCACCGCACCGATTACGCCCACGCACAGGCCGGTCACCGCATACAGCGGGAACAGCAGCTCGGGCCGCGTCGGCAGGCTGTGGTAGAAGGTCCAGGAGGTCGCCAGCAGCAACAGGCTGCCGATAACGAACACCCGGCCCGCGCCGAAGCGGTCGGCCAGGCTGCCAGCGCCGATGCAGCCGAAGCTGAGCAGCACGATGGCCAGGCTGTTGGCCTTGAGCGAGTCAGTGGGGCTGATGTGGTAGATGCTCTGCAGCAGCGCCGGGGTCATCAGGATGAGCACCACGATGGCGGCCGACAGCATCCAGGTCAGCAACATCGACAGGATGATCGCACCGCGATGGTCACGCAACACAGCACGCAACGGCAGCTCCTCGGCCAGCGCCTTGCGCTGCTGCATCTCGGCGAACACCGGGGTTTCGTGCAACCAACGGCGCAGGTACACCGAGAACAGGCCGAACACACCACCGAGCAGGAACGGAATACGCCAGGCGTAATCAGCCACTTCCTGCGCGCTGTAGACACTGTTGATCAGGGTCGCCACCAGCGAGCCAAGCAGGATGCCCGCGGTCAGGCCAGCGGTGAGGGTGCCACAGGCGTAGCCGGTGTTGCGCTCTGGCACGTGCTCGGACACGAATACCCAGGCGCCCGGTACCTCGCCACCGATCGCCGCGCCCTGGATCACACGCATGAGCAGCAGCAGGATCGGCGCCCACATGCCGATCTGTGCATAGGTCGGCAGCAGGCCCATGATCAGCGTTGGCAGGGCCATCATGAAGATGCTCAAGGTGAACATTTTCTTGCGCCCGAGCAGGTCGCCGAAGTGGGCCATGATGATGCCGCCCAGCGGCCGCGCCAGGTAGCCGGCGGCAAAAATGCCGAAGGTTTGCATCAGGCGCAGCCATTCGGGCATGTCGGCCGGGAAGAACAGCTTGCCGACCACCGTGGCGAAAAACACGAAGATGATGAAGTCGTAGAACTCCAGTGCACCACCCAGGGCGGACAGTGAGAGAGTCTTGTAGTCACTGCGGGTCAGCGGCCGCGAAGGCTGCTCGATACTGCTCGGCACGGAAGTCATCGCTCGTTGTTCTCTTTGTGGGCATGCAGGCCGCTTGGCACGCGGCTTCTGGATTGGGAGACAAGCGAAGATAGCAAATAGCCGAGCTACGCCGAAAGCGATACAAAATCCCTACACATATTCATGAATGCGCGGTCGTCGCTGGCCGTTATGCTCTATATACTGGCAGTTCGTAGGAAAAGGTTGCTGCTAGCGTGGGATGTTGTGCGAAAACGCCGGTCATTATGTCAGGCGGTTTCGCAGAGTTTCCCTACGGCCGCCCAGTGAAACGAAATCGGCGTAGTATGTTTCAAGCTGAATCGTTTACCCGGCCTTTGCGCCACACCAACGAAAAGCGTCACGGGTCAGAGGCCCCATCGCATGATTGAGCTCGAACAAGAAGATCCTATCCCGCAAGGTGACCTGGCCTTGCAGATCACCGCACTGCCGCGCGAGACCAATGGGTTTGGCGACATCTTCGGCGGCTGGCTGGTCGCCCAGATGGACCTGGCCGGCACCGCCATGGCCAGCCGTGTCGCCGGCGGCCGCGTGGCCACCGTAGCCATCGACCGCATGGCCTTTCTGGTACCGGTCGCCGTCGGCGCGCAGCTGTCGTTCTATACCCAGACCCTGGAAATCGGCCGCAGCTCGATCCAGATGATGGTCGAAGTGTGGAGCGACGACCCGCTGTCCAGCGAATGGCGCAAGGTCACAGAAGCGGTCTTCGTCTTCGTCGCCATCGACGGCAGTGGCCGCACCCGTTCCGTACCTCGTCGCTGAGCCACGCCAGCGGTAAACTCATTGCATGTGCCCGGGTCCAAGGCCCACTGGCAATCAATGAGATGAATGCAATGGCTACCTTCCAGGTTGTAACCGAGCAACATGGCGAACTCAACTGCTGGCGTATCAGCAGCGACCACGCCGAACTACTGATCGCCCAGCAGGGCGCGCAGATTCTCAGCTACCAGCGCGTTGGCCAGCCACCGCTGCTGTGGCTGAGCGACCAGGCCATCTTCCGTCAGGGCAAATCGGTACGCGCAGGAGTGCCGGTGTGCTGGCCGTGGTTCGGCAACCTGCAACGCAACCCCCAGGCTGTGCAGGCCATGTACCGCGGCGAACAGGCACCCGCTCATGGCCTGGCGCGCGCGCGCGACTGGCAATTGCTGGGTATCGAGGAAGCGGGCGACCGCCTGCGCATCGAATTCGAACTGCCCGAAGCGCAGGGTGACCTGCCTGGCTGGCCTCATGACGTCGAGCTGAAGCTGGTAGTGGAGCTGGGCGAGGACCTGCAACTGAACCTGACCAGCCGCAACATGGGCAATACCCCCGTTACCATCAGCCAGGCCCTGCACAGCTACTTCGCCGTCAGTGACGTGCGCCAGGTGCGGGTCGAAGGGGTTGAGGGGCTGGGCTATATCGAGACCCTGGCTGACTGGGAGCAGCGCCAGCAGCAGGGGCCGCTGGGGTTTGCCGGGGAGACTGACCGGATCTACCTGGCGCCCCCGCAAACCCTGAGCATCGTCGACCCGCATTGGGAGCGGCGCATTACCTTGACCAGTAGTGGATCGCGCTCGGCGGTGATCTGGAACCCTTGGACTGAACGGGCCAAGGAACTGCCGGACATGGCCGATGACGGGTGGCAGCGGATGCTGTGCATCGAGACGGCGAATGTGTGGAATGACCTGGTGGAATTGAAGCCAGGGGGCAGCAGCTCACTGGGGGTCAGGATTGGCTGTGAAATGATCTGAGTTTTGCAGTGCCTGTTCGGGCCCCTTCGCGGGTAAACCCGCTCCCACAGGGTCTCCACAATATTCAGGGTTTGTGGAGACCCTGTGGGAGCGGGTTTACCCGCGAAAGGGCCGGTGCAGGCAATCAGAGGTCTGCGTCTTCCACCACCCTGACCTTCCCCGCATCCAGCGCATAGGCCGCATCGGCCAGGTCATTGCTGACCTTTTCCACTTTCAGCTTGCCGCTGACCCACAGCGGTGTATAGATGTCATCGATCTTCAAGCCCTTCGGGTAGCGCACCAGCACCAGCTGGTTCGGCGGTGGTGGCGGCACATGGATGCACGCGCCCGGGTATGGCACCAGGAAGAACAACGTGCTGTTGCCCTTGGCGTCGCTCTCCAGCGGCACCGGGTAGCCTCCCAGGCGAATGTCCTTGCCGTTCATGGCCGCCACGGTCTTGGTCGAGTACATCACCGCTGGCAGGCCCTTGCCCTGCTTCAGGCCGCCCTTGTCGGTAAAGGTGCCCATGGCTTCCGGCGAGTTGTGGTCGATTTCGGGCATTTGCTCGAGCGCCTGCTGGTCCGACTTGGGCATCAGCTCCAGCCAGTCGGTTTCCGGCAGTTCGGCATGGGCCAAGGTACTGGCCAACAGCAGTGGGATGAGGAAAAAGGCACGCATGGATATGCTCGGCAACTCGAATGAATTGCCGGGCATTCTAACCACTATTTAGCGTTTCTTGATGAATCCGTAGACCACCAGAAGGATCACGGCACCGACCAGCGCGCCAAGGAATCCCGCAGCCTGCCCGGCCTGATAGATACCCAGAGCCTGGCCGCCGTAGGTGGCCAGCAGGGAGCCGGCAATCCCCAGCAGGATGGTCATGATCCAGCCCATGCCGTCGTCGCCCGGTTTGATGAAGCGGGCCAGCAGGCCGACGATAAGGCCGATGAAGATGGTTCCAATGATACCCATGGCAATCCCTCTGCAGTGAAGATGGAACAAGCCAAAGCCTAGACAGCGCTTTGGCTTGTTGCCATTTCAGAGGGCGGGCCGCTGGTAGAAGTTCGATCAGTTGCCGATCAGGGCTTCTACTTCGGCGATCTTGCGCTCGAGGGTGGCCATGTCATGGCAGCGCAGGGTGGCGTGGCCAACCTTGCGACCGGCCTTGAAGGCCTTGCCGTAGTGATGCAGGTGGCAGTCACCGATGGCAACCACCTTGTCCACCGCTGGCACTTCACCAATGAAGTTGAGCATCGCGCTCTCGCCGACCTTGGCGGTCGAGCCCAGCGGCAGGCCGGCGACGGCACGCAGGTGGTTCTCGAACTGGCTGCATTCGGCGCCTTCGATGGTCCAGTGCCCGGAGTTGTGCACGCGCGGGGCGATTTCGTTGGCCTTCAGGCCACCGTCGACTTCGAAGAACTCGAAGGCCATCACGCCCACATAGTCCAGTTGCTCGAGCACGCGGCCCACGTAGTCTTCGGCCAGGGCCTGCAGCGGGTGCGCCTGGCTGGCGACCGACAGGCGCAGGATGCCGCTTTCGTGGGTGTTGTGCACCAGCGGGTAGAAGCGGGTTTCGCCGTCGCGGGCACGCACGGCCACCAGCGACACTTCGCCGGTGAACGGCACGAAACCTTCCAGCAGGCACGGCACGCTGCCCAGCTCGGCAAAGGTACCAACTACGTCTTCAGGCGTGCGCAGCACCTTCTGGCCCTTGCCGTCGTAACCCAGGGTGCGGGTTTTCAGCACGGCCGGCAGGCCGATGCTGGCCACCGCAGCGTCCAGGTCGGCCTGCGAGAGGATGTCGGCGAAGGCCGGGGTAGGGATACCCAGGTCGCGGAACATGCTCTTCTCGAACAGGCGGTCACGGGCGATGCGTAGCGCTTCGGCGCTGGGATACACCGGCACGAATTGCGAGAGGAAGGCCACGGTCTCGGCCGGGACGCTTTCGAACTCGAAGGTGACCAGGTCGACTTCGTCAGCCAGTTGGCGCAGGTGGTCCTGGTCGCCGTAGTCAGCACGCAAGTGCTCGCCCAGCGGCGCGGCGCAGGCGTCCGGCGCCGGGTCGAGGAAGGCGAAGTTCATGCCCAGCGGGGTACCCGCCAGAGCCAGCATGCGGCCCAGCTGGCCGCCACCGATTACACCGATCTTCATGGGTTGAGCCTCAAGCCTGGCGCGGGTCTGGGTTGTCCAGCACGGTGTCGGTCTGTTCCGTGCGGAACTGCTTGAGCGCCGCGTGGTACTGCGGGTACTTGGCGCCGAGGATGCTGGCCGACAGCAGCGCGGCGTTGACCGCACCGGCACGGCCGATGGCCAGGGTGGCTACCGGTACGCCGGCTGGCATCTGCACGATCGACAACAGCGAATCGACACCCGACAGCATCGACGATTGCACCGGCACGCCCAGCACCGGCAGGTGGGTCTTGGCGGCGCACATGCCTGGCAGGTGGGCTGCACCACCGGCACCGGCGATAATCACCTCGATGCCACGGCCCTCAGCCTCCTCGGCATACTGGAACAGCAGATCCGGGGTGCGGTGGGCGGAAACCACCTTCACTTCGTAGGGAATGCCGAGTTTTTCCAGCATATCGGCGGTGTGGCTAAGGGTGGACCAATCGGACTTGGAGCCCATGATCACGCCAACCAGTGCACTCATCGTCGAGCCTCTTCGCTTGTGCGCCCTTGGGCGCGTCAAAAAACAACAAGCCACGCGGGACGACCGGCGTGGCTTGTTTGCTGATCAGGACCGGACGCATCCGGTCGAAAGGCCGCGCAGTATACCGTAAGGTGGTGCGTTTAAGGCACCCCGGCGACCAACTGTCGCCCCTTATTTTTCGGGGCTTTGACTGACTTTTGGGTCAACCATTGCCGCCCCCTCGAGCTTGCGCCACAACAGCCTTACATTGGCCTTGCGCACGAGTGCGCAGCGGTACAGGCGGATTTCCAGCGGCACGTGCCATTGGCTGCCGCCGCAGATCGCCAGCTCGCCTCGCTCCAGTTCACCACGCATCGACAGGCGCGGCACCCAGGCGATGCCCATGCCTTCCAGCGCCATGCTCTTGAGGCTGTCTGCCATGGCGGTTTCATAAACGGTGGTATAGCGCAGGTTGCGCTGGCGCAGCAGCAAGTTGACCGAGCGACCGAGGAAGGCGCCGGCGGTATAGGCCAGCAGCGGCACGCTGCCCTCGCCTTCCAGGTCGAACAACGGCTTGCCGTCGGCATCCACGGCGCACACCGGCAACATTTCAGTGGTGCCCATGTGCAGCGACGGGAAAATTTCGGCATCCATCTGCAGGGCGGCGTCCGGGTCATAGAAAGCCAGCATCAGGTCGCAGCCACCTTCGCGCAAAGCATGCACAGCATCTCCGACGTTGGTCGCAACCAGGCGGGTGGCGATGTTCAACCCGTCGTTGCGCAGCTGGGCCACCCAACGCGGGAAAAAGCCCGACGCCAGGGAGTGTGCTGCGGCCACCTGCACCACCTCACCCTGCCCGCCTTCCAGATGATGCAAATGGCGGAGAATTTCGCTCAACTGGTCGACAACAGTACGTGCCGTGACGAGAAAAAGCTGACCGGCCTCAGTCAGTTCGATCGGCGTGCGGGAACGATTCACCAATTGCAGGCCCAAGGCCGCTTCCAGGCTACGAATGCGCCGGCTGAAGGCCGGTTGGGTGACGAAACGCCGCTCTGCCGCCTGGGAAAAACTGCGGGTGGCAGCCAGTGCGCTGAAGTCTTCCAGCCATTTGCTTTCAAGGTTCACGAAGCACATCTCCTGGCGTGCACCAAAATGGAACACGCTCAAATGTCAATTGGCGTCACATGAAACACTATGCCGTTTGTGCATAGGTTAGCGTGCAACAGCATTGGCCGCAAAATCACCTTCAGGCCTAGGATTGGCGCCATTCCGGCATGTGCCGGGTCAAAATCGAGATGATATACATCATGTCTTCTGCTGCATCGTTCCGCGTCGAAAAAGATTTGTTGGGTACCCTTGAAGTTCCTGCAGATGCCTACTACGGCATCCAGACCCTGCGCGCTGCCAACAACTTCCACCTCTCCGGTGTTCCGCTGTCGCACTACCCGAAGCTGGTCGTGGCCCTGGCCATGGTCAAGCAGGCTGCTGCCGACGCCAACCGTGAGCTGGGTCACCTGAGCGATGCCAAGCACGCTGCCATCACCGCAGCCTGCGCCCGCCTGATCAAAGGCGATTACCACGACCAGTTCGTGGTGGACATGATCCAGGGCGGTGCTGGTACTTCCACCAACATGAACGCCAACGAAGTCATTGCCAACGTCGCGCTGGAGGCCATGGGCCACCAGAAGGGTGAGTACCAGTACCTGCACCCGAACAACGACGTGAACATGGCGCAGTCGACCAACGACGCCTACCCGACGGCCATCCGCCTGGGCCTGCTGCTGGGCCACGACGCCCTGCTGGCCAGCCTCGACAGCCTGATCCAGGCCTTCGCTGCCAAGGGTAAAGAGTTCGACCACGTACTGAAGATGGGCCGTACCCAGCTGCAGGACGCCGTACCGATGACCCTGGGCCAGGAATTCCGCGCCTTCGCCACCACCATGACCGAAGACCTGCAGCGCCTGCGCTCGCTGGCCCCGGAACTGCTGACCGAAATCAACCTGGGCGGTACCGCCATCGGTACCGGCATCAACGCCGACCCTGGCTACCAGGCCCTGGCCGTACAGCGCCTGGCTGCCATCAGCGGCCAGCCGCTGGTACCGGCTGCCGACCTGATCGAAGCCACCTCCGACATGGGCGCCTTCGTGCTGTTCTCCGGCATGCTCAAGCGTACCGCAGTCAAGCTGTCGAAGATCTGCAACGACCTGCGCCTGCTGTCCAGCGGCCCGCGCACCGGTATCAACGAGATCAACCTGCCAGCGCGTCAACCAGGCAGCTCGATCATGCCAGGCAAGGTCAACCCGGTAATCCCGGAAGCCGTCAACCAAGTGGCCTTCGCCATCATGGGCAACGACCTGGCCCTGACCGTCGCCGCCGAAGGTGGTCAGCTGCAGCTGAACGTGATGGAGCCGTTGATCGCCTACAAGATCTTCGACTCGATCCGCCTGCTTCAGCGCGCCATGGATATGCTGCGCGAACACTGCATCGTCGGTATCACTGCCAACGAACAGCGCTGCCGTGAACTGGTCGAACACTCGATCGGCCTGGTCACTGCCCTGAACCCGTACATCGGCTACGAAAACGCCACCCGTATCGCCCGCGTTGCCCTGGAAACCGGCCGCGGCGTACTGGAACTGGTACGCGAAGAGAAGCTGCTGGACGACGCTATGCTCGACGACATCCTGCGTCCGGAAAACATGATCGCTCCTCGTCTGGTTCCGCTGAAGGCGTAACCAGGCCGCTGTAAACAGTCTCACCAGGTCGAGGGACTAGACACCTCTCAACCTTTCCAAGGCCCGAGCCTATGCTTCGGGCCTTTTTTTTTGCCTGAAGGATTTTGCGGCCGCTCAGAGGCTGTGGTTTCCCTTGGACCGCACATATCGGCACACAACTTGCTCCATAATGCGTCCCAGCCCAACGGGACTACCCAGCATGCTGCACAGCCACCTGACCACCCTGAACGCGGTTTCGCTGATCCTCAACGTCTTCCAGGCAGACGGTTGCGAGGCGTCGGTGCTGCTGGCCGGTAGCGGCATAGGCCCGGCAGACCTGGGTCATGCCGATGCGCGCATCACCACCCAGCAGGAACTGCAGGTGTGCGCCAACGCCGTTGCCCGACGCGAGGATATCGGCCTGGAACTGGGCCGGCGCATGCATGTGTCGTGCTACGGCATGCTCGGTTACGCCCTGCTCTCCAGTGCCACTTTGGGTGACGCCTTGCGCCTGGCGCTCCAGTATCCGGCACTGCTGGGAACAGTCTTCAAGCTGCGTTTGCTCAACGACGGCCAACGCGTCTGGTTCCGCGCCAGCGATTACCGCGACAGCCCGGCGCTGACCGCCTTCAACGCCGAGTTCTGCCTGGTGTCGCTGAAGGTCATCTGCGACGACCTGCTTGGCCGCCCACTGCCTCTGCTGGGCGCCCGTTTCGAGCACCCCCGGCCGGGCTACCATGAGCTCTATGCCGGGGCATTCCAGTGCCCGGTCGGTTTCGACGCCGAGGACAATGCATTTGCCTTCGAGCGACGCTGGCTGGACACACCTCTACCGCTGGCCGATCCGATTACCCAAAAGGCCATGAGCGAACGCTGCCGGCGCCTGAACCTGGAGTTCACCGGCCGCCAGGCCTGGCTGGGGCGGATCCGCCAACTGCTGGCGCAGCAACTGGATGCAGCGCCCGGGCTGGAAGGGCTGGCGCGGCAGATGAACTGCTCATCGCGTACCCTGCGCCGGCATTTGCAGGCGTTAGGCAGCAGTTATCAACAGCTGCTGGATGAACTGAGGTTCGAGCGGGCCAAGCAGTTGCTGGCTGATGAGCAGATGCCGATCTATCGGATTGCCGAGTGCCTGGGGTTTAGCGAGACCGCCAGTTTTCGGCATGCCTTCCAGCGTTGGAGTGGCGTCGCGCCCAGTCACTTCCGCGGTTGACCTGTACCGGCCCTTTCGCGGGTGAACCCGCTCCCACAGGGATTGCACCCACTCAGGTGCAGCACTGTACCTGTGGGAGCGGGTTCACCCGCGAAAGGGCCGGTACAGGCCTTCAACAATCCAGCCAAAGAGCTTGGCCACATCGATCCCCTTTTGGCCGTTTGCGTCGTTCTCCCCTACTGGCGTCCCCCTGAAAATGGGCCCACGCCAGTGTCCAAGGGAGAACAACAATGCTGACGATCTATTCCGATGACCACCGCCTGCACCATGGCCGCTGCGAGCTGATTGACGGCAAGCTGATGCCCTGCTTCGAAATGCCGTCCCGCGCCGACCATGTGCTCGACCAGGTAAAAAAGCGCAACCTCGGCGACATCCAGGGCCCCACCGACTTCGGCCGCGCACCGTTGCTGCGCATCCACAGCGCCGACTACCTGGACTTTTTCGAAGGCGCCTGGGCGCGCTGGGCCGCAATGGGCCAGGAAGGCGACCTGCTGCCTTTCACCTGGCCCGCACGTACCCTGCGCCAGGTAAAACCCACCGGCCTGCACGGTGAACTGGGCTACTACAGCTTCGATGCTGGCGCACCAATCACCGCCGGAACCTGGCAGGCCGCCTACAGCGCCGCCCAAGTCGCCCTCACCGCCCAGGCGGCGATCCAGCAAGGCGCCCATTCGGCCTTTGCCCTGTGCCGCCCGCCAGGGCACCACGCCGCTGGCGAAGTCATGGGCGGCTACTGCTACCTGAACAACGCCGCCATAGCCGCCCAGGCCTTCCTCGACCAGGGCCGGCGCAAGGTCGCCATCCTCGACGTCGACTACCACCACGGCAACGGCACCCAGGACATCTTCTACCACCGCAACGATGTGTTGTTCGCCTCGATCCACGGCGACCCGCGCGACGAGTTTCCGTTCTTCCTCGGCTATGCCGACGAAACCGGCGAGGATGCCGGCGAGGGCTGCAATATCAACTACCCACTGCCGGCCGGAAGCGACTGGGCCGCCTGGAGCGCCGCGCTGGAGGACGCCTGCCAGCGCATCGCCGCCTATGACGCCGACGTGCTGGTGATCTCGCTGGGTGTGGATACTTTCAAGGACGACCCGATCTCGCAGTTCAAGCTGGAAAGCCCGGACTATCTGGAAATGGGCAAGCGCATCGCCCAGCTCGGCAAGCCGACCCTGTTCGTGATGGAAGGCGGCTACGCTGTGGAAGGAATCGGCATCAATGCGGTCAATGTGCTGGAAGGCTTCCAGCGCGCCCAGCCAGGAGCCCGGTAATGGTCCGACTCAAACGTCTGCTCGCCCCGTTCATCGCCGCCACCCTGTTCACCGGCGCCCTGCAGGCCCAGGCCGAACAGCGCACCCTGCGGGTGTACAACTGGTTCGACTACATCACCCCGCAAACCCTCACCGAGTTCCAGAAAGGCAGCGGGGTGAAGCTGGTCTATGACATCTTCGACACCAACGAGGCGCTGGAAGCCAAGCTGCTGACCGGCAACTCCGGCTATGACGTGGTGGTGCCGTCCAACGTGTTCCTCGCCAAGCAGATCGAAGCGGGGGTGTTCCAGCCACTGGACCGCAGCAAGATACCGAACTGGCAGCACCTGGACCCGGCGCTGATGAAGCTGATCGAGGCCAACGACCCCGGCAACAAGTTTGCCGTGCCCTACATGTACGGCACCGTGCTGATCGGCTTCAACCCGGCCAAGGTCAAGGCTGCACTTGGCGACAATGCCCCGGTGGACAGCTGGGACTTGATCTTCAAGGAAGAGAATATCGCCAAGCTCAAACAGTGCGGCGTAGCCTTGCTCGACTCGCCGTCGGAGATCATGCCGCTGGCGTTGCAGTACCTGGGCTTGCCACCGAACAGCGACAAACCGGCTGATTACAAGGAAGCCGAAGCGCTGATGCTGAAGATTCGCCCACACATCACCTACTTCCATTCTTCGAAGTACATGGCCGACATCGCCAACGGCGATATCTGCGTGGCCGTGGGCTACAGCGGCAGCTTCTCGCAGGCCGCCAACCGCGCCCGCGAAGCGAAGAATGGCGTGGTGGTGGACATGCGCCTGCCCAAGGAAGGTGCGCCAATCTGGTTCGACATGCTGGCAATCCCGAAGAACGCGGCCAACCCGGAAGATGCCCATGCATTTATCAACTACCTGCTGCAGCCCGAGGTGATTGCGCCCATCAGTGACTTTGTCGGTTACCCGAACCCGAACAAGGATGCGACCGACAAGGTGAGCCCGGCGATTCGCAACAACCCCAACCTGTACCCGACGGCAGAGGCGATGGCCAAGCTGTATACCCTCAAGCCCCTGGCACGGGATGCCGAGCGGGCGCGAACCCGGGCCTGGACGCGGATCAAGTCCGGAACCTGAGTCGCCTGCTTCGCAAGTGAACCCGCTCCCACAGGATCTGCGCCACACCCGAGGCCAGCGCTGTACCTGTGGGAGCGGGTTTACCCGCGAATAGGCCGCCAAGCCTTGCGCAATTTCATCAATGCCTCGGCAATCTCTCCCTCCGGCACCGCCGCAAACCCCAGCACTAAGCCTGCCCTTTTATCCACAGGCACCTCACTGTCCGCCAGCCAGAAATTGCTAAGCGGCGTGACCTCCACGCCCACCGCTTCAGCCTTGGCCACCAGTTCCTGCTCCCGCGCAAAGTTATCCACATCGACTTTCACATGCAGCCCGGCCGCCACTTCCGGCATGCCGCCCAACCCCGGGATATCCATAGGCCAGCCGGCCTTGAGCGCATTGCGCCGGCTCAACGCCGCTTTGCGCATGCGCCGGATATGCCGCTGGAAATGCCCCCGGGCAATGAACTCGGCCATCACGCACTGGCTACTGACCTCCGAATGCCGCACCGCCAGCGCCCTGCCCTGGCTGAACGCCTGCGCCAGTTGCGGCGGCAGTACCAGGTAGCCCAGGCGCAACGCCGGAAAGGCGATCTTGCCGAAGGTACCGACGTACAGCACCCGCCCGTGACGGTCCAGCGCCGCGAGCGGGGCCAAGGGCGCACCGCTGTAACGGTACTCGCCGTCGTAGTCGTCTTCGATGATCCAGCCATCGCTGCGCTCGGCCCAAGCCAGCAATTCCAGGCGTCGCGCCAGGCTCATGGTCACCCCGGTCGGGTACTGGTGGGCCGGCGTGACATAGGCCAGCCGGCAATCCGCCAACTGCCCGAGCTGGCGACAGTCCATACCGTCCTCGTCCACCGGCATGCCATGCAACCTGCCACCGGCCAGCGCAAAGGCATGCCCAGCAGCGCGGTAACCCGGGTTTTCCACAGCCACGCCCTCGCCTGGCTGCAACAGCAACTGTGCACAAAGGCTGATGGCCTGCTGCGCACCACTGGTGATCACAATTTGTTCAGCCGTACAACTCAGCCCACGCGAGCGCCGCAGGTAGGCCGCGATCAGTTCGCGCAACGAAGGCTCACCCGCCGGGTCACCATAACCCAGTTGCGCAGGAGCCGGGTTGCGCCAGAAACCCGCCTGCAGCTTGGCCCAGACGTCAAACGGGAACAGGTCGAACGCCGGAATACCGACGCGAAAAGCACGCGGTGCACCGCTTCTTGGTGGTGACAAATGGTAATTTTTCAGTCGCTGAAGCGGCTCGCTGGAGCGCCGTTTGCTGGATAAAACCTCAGTATTTTCCGAGGAATATGTGGATAAGTCTGTTGATAAACCCCGGGATAACCCTGTGGATATTTGTGTGGATAGTTTTGACGTGGTGAGCTTCGGTAGCTGGCTGACATAGGTGCCGTCACCAACCCGGCTTTCGATGTAACCCTCGGCATACAGCTGGTCATAGGCCCGCACTACGCTGTTGCGTGACAGCGTCAGCATGGCAGCCAAGTCACGGGTGGCTGGCAGCCGCGTGCCACTGCTCAGGCGCCCGTCCAGTACTCGCGCACGTAGCGCCTGGTACAGCTGCTGGCTGAGCCCGCGGCGGCGATCGAGAACGATCCCGGCAGGGTCGAAAGGCAATACGAGGGGACGCTCGCTCATGGCATTGGACCTATAAAAATAGCTCTAAATGGCTCTTACATAGAACCAATAGCCTGCCTAGGATGGGGCCATTGCACAAGGAAACCGAGCATGTACAACAGCAAACCCCATCAGGAACTCGACCTCGGGCGCCTGCACCAGCACATGCTCGACACCCGCCTGGCCATTCTGGTCAGCCAGGGCGAACACGGCCTGCTGGCCACGCACCTGCCGGTGCTGGTCGATATCGCCGAAGGCAAATACGGCACCGTCTATGCCCACCTCGCACGGGCCAATTGTCAGTGGCAGGACCTGGCGCAAGGTACCGAGGCCCTGCTGGTGTTCCCCGGCGCCGATGCCTATGTCAGCCCTGGTTACTACCCGAGCAAGGCCGACAACCCAAAGGTGGTGCCAACCTGGAACTACCTGGCCGTGCACGCCTATGGACAGGCCGAAGTGATCCACGACGCCGAGCCACTGCTGGCGATTGTCAGCCGCCTGACCGACCGCCACGAACAAGGCCGCAGCGAAGCGTGGAAAGTCACCGACGCCCCGCATGACTACCTCGACGGCATGCTCCGCGCCATTGTCGGCATCCGCCTCCCCATCACCCGCCTGCAAGGCGCGCGCAAGCTCAGCCAGAACCGCTCCGAGCAAGACATTGCCGGCGTGCGCGAAGGCCTGAGCGCCAGCCCCGATTACCTGGATAACCAACTCGCGGCGCACATGCGCCAACTCTGAAGGAATAGCCCATGTCCAGCGTCACCCTGCGTCCTGTAACCGCCCAAGACCACGCTGCCTGGCTTGCCCTGTGGCAGGCCTACTTGCACTTCTATGAATCCGAATTGGCCGAAGAGGTCAGCCTCAGCACCTGGCAACGTCTGCTCGACCCGAACGAACCGACCCATTCGGCCCTGGCCTGGGTCGATGGCAAGGCGGTGGGAATGGTCAATTTCATCTACCATCGTTCCAACTGGAGCATCGAGAACGCCTGCTACCTGCAGGACCTGTACGTGGACCGCGCGCAACGCGGCCTGGGCATCGGCCGCCAGCTGATCGAGCACGTCTACGCCAAAGCCAAGGCCGACAACTGCATCAAGGTGTACTGGGTGACCCACGAGACCAACGCCACCGCCATCAGCCTGTACCAGCAGGTTGCCGAGCGCTCGGGCTTCATCCAGTTCCGCAAAGAGTTTTAAGCCGAACATGACCGACGCACTGAACTGGAAACCCGCCACAGCCCCTCAGGCAGAGCCCATCGACGGCCGCTTCATCCGCCTGGAAAAGCTCGACCCGGCGCGCCATGGCGACGACCTCTGGGAGGCGCTGCAAGGCCCGGCTGCCGACCCGGCGCTGTGGGACTACTTGCCCTACGGCCCGTTCGCTGAACGTGGCGCCTTCGCCCGTTGGCTGGAAGGCAACGCCGCCGGCCGCGACCCGCTGTTCTACACCGTGATCGACCGCTCCAGCGGCCAGGCCCAGGGCATCCTCAGCCTGATGTCAATCGTGCCCGACCACGGCCGCATCGAAATCGGCCACGTCGCCTTCGGCGCCGCCATGCAGCGCACGCCCAAGGGTACCGAGGCGGTGTACCTGCTGGGCAAGCTGGCCTTCGAACTGGGCAACCGCCGGCTGGAGTGGAAGTGCAACAACGCCAACGCCCGCTCCAAGCGGGCGGCGGAGCGGTTTGGCTTTGTATTCGAGGGGGTGTTCCGCAAGCACTTGGTGGTGAAGGACCACAACCGGGATACGGCGTGGTATTCGATTACCGATGATGAGTGGCCGGCGGTGGCAGCGGGGTTTGAGCGGTGGTTGAGCGATACCAACCAACAACCTGGAGGTCAGGTAGAAACCCTTGAGGCGTGCCGCAAAGGTTAAAAGTTGTGTTGGATCCGCCGGACTCTTCGCGGGTAAACCCGCCCCCACAGGTACAACACTGGCCTCAGGCTTGTGGGGGGCCTGTAGGAGCAGCCTTGAAGGCGGTACCGGCCAGGTGGGAGCGGGTTTACCCGCGAAGAGGCCGACAGATTCAACGCAAAAAAAGGGGAGCATCCGCTCCCCAGAGGTTAACCGCTTGTAGATGAGGGCTTATCTCAGCCTTCGATCTCGATCAGGATCTCACCCGGCGTCACACGGTCGCCCTTGGCCACGTGGATGGCCACGACCTTGCCAGCGATTGCCGCCTGCACTTCGGTCTCCATCTTCATGGCTTCGGTGATCAGCACGGCCTGGCCGACCTTGACCATGTCGCCTTCCTTGACCAGCACATCGACGATGTTGCCTGGCATGGTGGTGCTGACGTGGCCCGGGGCACTAGCCTGCTTGCGCTTGCTGCCGCCGCCGCCGACGAATTCGTTGAGCGGCTCGAACACCACTTCTTCCGGCATGCCGTCAATCGACAGGTAGAAGTGGCGCTTGCCTTCAGCCTTCACGCCCACGCCGGTGATGTCGACGCGGTAGGTTTCGCCGTGCACGTCGATGACGAACTCGGTCGGTACACCTTCGCCGCTATGGGACGCCACTGCGCCGGCTTCAGGAATTGGCAACAGGACTTCAGGGGTCAGAGTGCCGGCTTCGCGTTCTTCGAGGAATTTGCGGCCAATGTCCGGGAACATGGCGAAGGTCAGCACGTCTTCTTCGCAACGGGCCAGGGAGCCGATGTCGGCACGCAGCTTGGCCATTTCCGGCTTCAGCAGGTCGGCCGGGCGCACGTCGATCACTTCTTCACTGCCGATCGCCTGGCGGCGCAGTTGCTCGTTGACCACGCCCGGGGCCTTGCCATAACCGCCCTGCAGGTACAGCTTCACCTCATTGGTGATGGTCTTGTAGCGCTCGCCGGCCAGCACGTTGAAGAACGCCTGGGTGCCGACGATCTGCGAGGTCGGGGTCACCAGCGGCGGGAAGCCAAGATCTTCACGCACACGCGGGATCTCTGCCAGCACTTCGTTCATGCGGTTGAGAGCGCCCTGCTCCTTGAGCTGGTTGGCCAGATTGGAAATCATGCCGCCCGGTACCTGGTTGACCTGCACGCGAGTGTCCACGGCGGTGAACTCGCTTTCAAACTGGTGGTACTTCTTGCGTACTGCGTAGAAGTACAGGCCGATTTCCTGCAGCAGCTCCAGGTCCAGGCCGGTGTCGAATTCGCTGCCCTTGAGGGCGGCAACCATCGACTCGGTACCCGGGTGGCTAGTGCCCCAGGCGAAGCTGGAGATAGCGGTGTCGATATGGTCGGCACCGTTTTCCACCGCCTTCAGCTGGCACATGGCGGCCAGCCCGGCAGTGTCGTGGGAGTGGATGAACACCGGCAGCGACTGCTCGGCCTTCAGCGCCTTGACCAGTTCGCCGGTGGCGTACGGGGTCAGCAGGCCAGCCATGTCCTTGATCGCCACCGAGTCGCAACCCATGGCTTCCATCTGCTTGGCCTGGTTCACGAAGGCTTCGATGGTGTGCACCGGGCTGGTGGTGTAGGCAATGGTGCCCTGGGCGTGCTTGCCGGCAGCCTTGACCGCTTCGATGGCAACACGCAGGTTACGCACGTCGTTCATGGCGTCGAAGATGCGGAACACGTCGATGCCGTTGACCGCAGCCTTGGCGACGAAGGCCTTGACCACGTCGTCGCTGTAGTGGCGGTAGCCCAGCAGGTTCTGGCCGCGCAGCAGCATTTGCAGGCGGGTGTTGGGCAGCGCCGCGCGCAGCTTGCGCAGACGCTCCCACGGATCTTCCTTGAGGAAGCGCACGCAGGCGTCGAAGGTGGCGCCACCCCACACTTCCAGCGACCAGTAGCCGACCTTGTCGAGCTTGTCGCAGATCGGCAGCATGTCTTCGGTACGCATGCGGGTGGCCAGCAGGGACTGGTGGGCGTCGCGCAGGATCGTGTCGGTTACGTGAATTTTCTTGGACATTATGGGGTTCCTCACAGGCCTGCGTGGGCGGCGATGGCGGCGGCGATGGCCAGGGCCAGCTCTTCGGGTTTGCGCTTGATCGAGTAGTTAGTCAGTTCCGGGTGGCTTTCGACGAAGCTGGTATTGAACTGGCCGCTACGGAATTCCGGGTTGCGCAGGATTTCCTGGTAGTACGCGGCGGTGGTCTTCACCCCTTGCACGCGCATGTCGTCCAGGGCCCGCAGGCCGCGGTCCATGGCTTCTTCCCAGGTCAACGCCCACACCACCAGTTTCAGGCACATGGAGTCGTAGAACGGCGGAATGGTATAGCCGGTGTAGATCGCCGTATCGGTACGAACGCCCGGGCCGCCGGGGGCGTAGTAACGGGTGATCTTGCCGAAGCTGGGCAGGAAGTTGTTCTTCGGGTCTTCGGCGTTGATGCGGAACTGCAACGCGTAACCGCGGTGCTGGATGTCTTCCTGCTTGACCGACAGCGGCAGGCCCGAAGCAATGCGGATCTGCTCACGGACGATGTCGATGCCAGTGATTTCCTCGGTGATGGTGTGTTCCACCTGCACCCGGGTGTTCATTTCCATGAAGTACACCTCGCCATCGGCGAGCAGGAACTCCACGGTACCGGCATTCTCGTAGTTCACCGCCTTGGCCGCACGCACCGCCAGGTCGCCGATGTAGGCGCGCTGCTCGGGGGTGAGCTGGGGGCTCGGGGCGATTTCGATGAGCTTCTGGTTGCGGCGCTGGATCGAGCAGTCGCGCTCGAACAGGTGCACCACGTTGCCAAAGCTGTCACCGAGGATCTGCGCCTCGATGTGCTTGGGGTTGACGATGCACTTTTCCAGGAACACTTCCGCAGAACCAAAGGCCTTGGTAGCCTCGGAGATGACGCGGGGGAAGTTCTGTTCCAGTTCTTCGCGGCTGTTGCACCGGCGAATACCACGGCCACCACCACCTGAGGTGGCTTTGAGCATGACCGGGTAGCCGATGCGGTCACCTTCGCTCAGGGCTTCGTGAATATCGGCAACGTTGCCTTCGGTGCCCGGGGTTACCGGCACACCGGCAGCGATCATGGTGCGGCGCGCTTCGGTCTTGTCGCCCATGCGGCGAATGACATCGGCGGCCGGGCCGATGAACTTGACCCCGCGCTCGGCGCAGATCTCTGCCAGCTCAGCGTTTTCCGACAGGAAACCATAGCCAGGGTGCAGGGCATCACAGCCGGTTTCCACAGCCAGGTTCACCAGCTTGCGCGGGTTCAGGTAACCGGCCAGCGGCTCGGCACCAATGCTGTGGGCTTCGTCGGCGCGCTTGACGTGCAATGCGTGTCGGTCGGCGTCGGAATAGATCGCCACCGAGCGAATGCCCATCTCGGCGCAGGCGCGCACGATACGAACTGCGATTTCACCTCGGTTGGCGATCAGGATTTTTTTTATCACTGGAGTCTTCCCAAAGCCGTAGGAACAGTCGAGCCGGTTCTACCGGTCGGCGCGTGACCAGACGTTGCTGGCCAGTCGCACATTCACCCTAGCGCTGTAGGTCGATAAACAAAAATCAATATTTGTTAGAGGCTGTATTAGCAAAAGCTTATAGTTCGGTAACAAGGTATTGCCGAAGGGCGGAGAAAAATGCGTAAGTCCTTGATGCGTATGACTTTGCGTCAATTGCAGATCTTCAACGAAGTGTGCGATTTGCGCTCGTACAGCCGTGCGGCAGAAGAGATGGCGCTGACGCAACCCGCCGTTAGTCTACAGATCCGCCAGCTTGAGGAACTGATCGGCCAGCCGCTGTTCGAGTACGTGGGCAAGAAGCTCTACCTGACCGAAGCTGCCGAAGCCCTGCAACGCGCCAGCCGCGATATCTTCGGGCGCCTGGAGAGCCTGGACATGCAACTGTCGGACATGCAGGGCTCATTGCAGGGGCAGCTGAAACTGGCAATCGAGTCCAGTGCCAAGTACTTCGTGCCACACCTGTTCGCTGCCTTCAAGCAGCGTCACCCGGAGGTCAACCTGACCCTGACGGTGGTCAATCGCGCCCAGGCCATCCGCCGCTTGTCGGACAATCGCGACGACCTGATCATCATGTCCATGGTGCCGCAGGACATGGGTCTGGATTTTCTGCCATTCCTCAACAACCCGATCGTCGCGGTGGCACCGCCCGAGCACCCGCTGTGCAAGCTGGAGCAGCTGCGCCTGCAGGACCTGGAGCCTCATACCCTGCTGGTCCGCGAACAAGGTTCAGGCACGCGCAAGGCTTGCGAGGAATACTTCAAGGACAAGCGCGTGCACTTCACCCAGACCCTGGAGGTGGCCTCGGCCGACGCCCAGCGCGAATGCGTGATCGCCGGTCTGGGCATTGCCATGTTGACCCGCCATGCAGTCAACCTGGAGCTGGCCACCGGTGTGCTGAGGGAACTGCCCGTGGAGGAACTGCCGCTGTACCGCAGCTGGTGCGTGGTGCAGTCCAAGGCCAAACGGCAGTCGCCAGTGGCCTTGGCCTTCCTGGCGTTCATCCGCAGCGAACGGGCGTTGATCAGTGCGCTGGTTGAGCGTTTTTCAGGGAAGTTGCCGCCGACGCCTGCCAGACCGTGAGCTCTTGCAACTCAGGGTAGTCTGCCAGGTCGCGGAGCAGTTGACGTTGGTCGCAATAGCTCTCGATCGCGCGGCGGTATTCCATGCGGCGCTGATCCTTTTCCTGCTGCTTGCGAGCCTTGGCGCTGGGTTGGTATGTACCGTCGAAGTCACGAGCCATTGCCTGTCTCCCTGATAGGATGCGGGGAGTTTCAGACTGGCTTGAGTGGTTTACGGTTTGGCTGTGGAATGGTGACAAAACAGTGAATTTTTGCTGCCTGCACCGGCCTCTTCGCGGGCTTGCCCGCGAAGAGGCCGGTGCAGGAGTTCAGTCGTCGGTAGCCTTGATCGACTTGGGCGACAAGCGCAGGCTGCGCAAGCTGCGCTTCACGCTCTTCAGGTGGTTGACCAGGCTCGGCCCGCGCGCCATGGCCACGCCCATGGCCAGCACATCGATCACCACCAGGTGGGCGATACGCGAAGTCAACGGAGTGTAGATTTCGGTGTCTTCATGCACGTCGATCGCCAGGTTGACCGTAGATAATTCTGCCAGCGGTGTCTGGCTTGGGCACAGGGTAATCAGGTTGGCACCGCTCTCACGGACCAGGTTGGCGGTGATCAGCAGGTCCTTGGAGCGGCCCGACTGGGAAATGCACACTGCCACATCGCCCGGCTTCAGGGTCACCGCCGACATCGCCTGCATGTGCGGGTCGGAATAGGCTGCCGCGCTGAGCAGCAAGCGGAAGAACTTGTGCTGGGCATCGGCCGCCACCGCACCGGAAGCACCAAAGCCATAGAACTCAACACGCTGCGCCTGGGCCATGGCGGTCACCGCCTGCTGCAGCGCCTGCGGGTCGAGGTGTTCACGCACTTCCATCAGGGTGTGCAGGGTGGTGTCGAAGATCTTCAGACTGTAGTCGGCGACCGAGTCATCTTCATGAATGGCGAACTGACCGAAACTGGCCCCCGCGGCCAGGCTCTGCGCCAGCTTCAGCTTCAGATCCTGAAAACCCGAGCACCCGATCGCGCGGCAGAAACGCACGATGGTCGGTTCGCTGATACCCACGCTGTGCGCCAGGTCGGCCATGGAGCTATGCATGACGGCAGCCGGGTCAAGTAGCACATGGTCGGCCACTTTCAGTTCCGATTTGCGCAGCAGGTGGCGCGATTGGGCGATATGTTGCAACAGATTCACAGGCTGGACTCGGTTATGATCGGCTGGCCGGGTTGTAGCTTTCTTGTAGTTATACTACATGGACGCCAACCCGCCCAGTTAAACGAACGTGGAGAGTGGTGGTTTGACTATTCCTTGCGACATTCTGGTCTTCGGCGGCACCGGCGATCTGGCCCTGCACAAATTGCTTCCGGCGCTCTACCACCTGTTTCGCGAGGCCCGTCTTGACCCTGCCGTACGGATCATCGCGCTGGCACGACGCAACTTGCCACGTAACGATTATCTCAAACTCGCCGAACGCCATTGCCGGGCACAGATCGCCCGCAACGACTTCGAGGAAGAGGTCTGGCAGCGGTTTTCCGCACGGATCGACTACTTCGCCATGGATGCTTCGCAAAGCGCCGACTTCGGCCGCCTGGCGCGCTACCTGGGCGAGCCCGGCGGCTTGACGCGAATCTTCTACCTGGCCACCGCCCCCAACCTGTTCGTGCCGATTGCCAGGCACCTGCATAACGCCGGCCTGGCCGACGCCGAAGCGCGCATCGTGCTGGAAAAGCCGATCGGCCACTCGCTGGAATCGGCTACCGCCATCAACGAAGCGATTGGCGCAGTGCTGGAGGAAAACCAGGTATTCCGCATCGACCACTACCTGGGCAAGGAAACCGTGCAGAACCTGATGGCCCTGCGCTTTGCCAACGCCCTGCTGGAGCCGGTGTGGCGCAACAACCAGGTCGACCACGTGCAGATCAGCGTTTGCGAGACCCTGGGGGTAGAGAACCGCGGCGCCTACTACGACCGCGCCGGGGCGACCCGCGACATGCTGCAGAACCACCTGCTACAGCTGCTATGCCTGGTGGCCATGGAGCCCCCCGCACAGTTCGAGGCCGAAGCGGTACGTGACGAAAAAGTGAAGATCCTGCGCGCCCTCAAGCCCATCACTGGCCAGGACGTACAGGACAAGACGGTACGCGGCCAGTATGGCGCCGGGCGCATCGGCGGCCAGGAAGTGCCGGCCTATTACTTCGAAAAGGACGTCGACAACGACAGCGACACCGAAACCTTCATCGCCATCGAGGCGCACATCGACAATTGGCGCTGGGCCGGTGTGCCCTTCTACCTGCGCACCGGCAAGCGCATGGCACGGCGCTCATCGCAGATCGTCATCCAGTTCAAGCCGGTGCCCCACGAGCTGTTCAATGGTGGCCAGGTCAACCAGCTGCTGATCCAGCTGCAACCGGACGAACGCATCAGCCTGCGCATGATGACCAAGAGCCCGGGCAAGGGCATGCGCCTGGAACCCGTGGACCTGGACCTGAACCTGGCCCAGGTGTTCAGCCAGACGCGCCGCTGGGAGGCCTACGAGCGGCTGCTGCTGGATGTGCTGGAAGGCGACTCGACGCTGTTCATGCGCCGCGATGAAGTGGAAGCGGCCTGGGCCTGGATCGACCCGATCATCAAGGGCTGTGAAGAGCACTTCCAGGCGCCGCGACCGTACCCGGCAGGCAGCAACGGGCCGGAGCAAGCCAACAGCCTGCTGGCCAGGCATGGCAGGCACTGGCATAGCTGAAGCACTGCCCTGCTCCTGTAGCAGGTGAAAGGGCAGAAAGTAGCCCCTGCGCGCTGGCGCTACTTTCAACCCGAGACAGGAGCAGACAATGGCTACTATCACCAACCTCGTTGCAATCAATGACATCGCCAACGGCAAGCAGGTTTTCAGGGTTCACGGCACCGTTACGGTCGGCTGCCCGGCCATCGAACCGGTGCTGGTCGAACCCAAGGTGCGCCACAAGGGCGGCTGGGAAGTGCTGGAGCTTCAACTGCTCGATAGCGGCGCAATCACCCCGCAAGTGGTGACGGAAAAAACCGTGGTTTTCGAACGTGCAGGCGGCACGCCCTGGAAAACCGTGGAAATCATTCATGGCGACGGTTCGCAGCGCTGCGAAATACGCAACATAGAGACGATCGACTGAACCACTGACGGCCAGGTCGCCCGAGCGGCGACCTGGCACCTGCCATCGGCTCGATGAACGGGCATGCGGCAGGTGAATATTCATACAGTAGAAGTTTGCCCCATTTCCTGCCGGGCCCTAGAATGGCCCGATGCACACAGACGACCTCTCCCTCCTGCTGAATTCCCTCAACGATGCCCAACGCCAGGCCGTAGCGGCCACGCTCGGGCGTCAACTGGTGCTTGCTGGCGCCGGTTCCGGTAAAACCCGCGTGCTGGTGCACCGCATTGCCTGGCTGATCCAGGTGGAGCAGGCATCGCCGCACTCGATCCTGTCGGTGACCTTCACCAACAAGGCCGCGGCAGAAATGCGCCAGCGGATCGAGCAACTGCTGGGCATCAACCCAGCGGGCATGTGGGTTGGCACCTTCCACGGCCTGGCCCATCGCCTGCTGCGGGCCCACTGGCAGGAAGCCCGGCTGGTGCAGAACTTCCAGATCCTCGACAGCGACGACCAGCAGCGCCTGATCAAGCGGGTGATGCGCGAGCTGGGCCTGGACGAGCAGAAATGGCCGGCACGCCAGGCCCAGTGGTTCATCAACGGGCAGAAGGACGAAGGCCTGCGCCCGCAGCATATCCAGGCCGGGGGCGACCTGTTCCTGTCGACCATGCGCGACGTGTATACCGCGTACGAGCAGGCCTGCGAACGCGCCGGGGTCATCGACTTCTCCGAGCTGCTGCTGCGCGCCCTGGACCTGTGGCGCGACCACCCGGGCCTGCTGGAGCACTATCAGCGGCGCTTCCGCCACGTGCTGGTGGACGAGTTCCAGGATACCAACGCCGTGCAGTACGCCTGGCTGCGCCTGCTGGCGCGCGGCGGTGACAGCCTGATGGCGGTGGGCGATGACGACCAGTCGATCTACGGCTGGCGCGGCGCCAAGATCGAGAACATTCACCAGTACACTGCCGACTTCCCCGACGCCGAAATGATCCGCCTGGAGCAGAACTACCGCTCCACCGGCGGCATCCTCAAGGCGGCCAACGCGCTGATCGCCAACAACAGCGGGCGCCTGGGCAAGGAGCTGTGGACCGACATGGGCGAAGGCGAACCGCTGACCCTGTATGCGGCCTACAACGAGCACGACGAAGCGCGTTACGTGGTGGAAACCATCGAGAGCCTGGTCAAGCAGGGCAATGCGCGCAACGAGATCGCCATCCTGTACCGCTCCAACGCCCAGTCGCGGGTGCTGGAAGAAGCCCTGCTGCGCGAGCGCATCCCCTACCGCATCTACGGTGGCCAGCGCTTCTTCGAACGCGCCGAAATCAAGAACGCCATGGCTTACCTGCGGCTGATCGAAGGTCGTGGCAACGATGCCGCCCTGGAGCGGGTGATCAACGTGCCGCCACGTGGCATCGGCGAGAAAACTGTCGAAGCCATCCGCGAGCACGCCCGCCACAGCCAGCTGTCGATGTGGGAGGCCATGTGCCAGCTGCTGGCCGCCAAAGCCCTGAAAGGCCGCGCCGCCAGTGCCCTGGGTGCGTTCATCGAGCTGATCGAGGGGTTGGCAGCCAGGGTCGTGGACATGCCACTGCATACCATGACCCAGACCACCATCGAGCAGTCCGGGCTGATCATCTATCACCAGGAAGAAAAGGGTGAAAAGGGCCAGGCACGGGTAGAAAACCTTGAGGAACTGGTCAGCGCAGCGCGCAACTTCGAGTCCACCGACGAAGATGCCGATCTCTCGCCACTCTCGGCGTTCCTCGGCCACGCCTCGCTCGAGGCAGGCGATGCCCAGGCCGACGAGCATGAAGACAGCGTCCAGCTGATGACCTTGCACAGCGCCAAGGGCCTGGAGTTCCCGTATGTGTTCCTGGTGGGCATGGAAGAAGGCCTGTTCCCGCACAAGATGAGCCTGGAAGAGCCCGGCCGCCTGGAGGAGGAACGCCGCCTGGCTTATGTGGGCATCACCCGCGCCATGCGCCAGCTGGTCATGACCTACGCCGAAACGCGTCGCCTGTATGGCAGCGAAACTTACAACAAAGTGTCACGTTTCGTACGCGAAATTCCGGCGGGCCTGATTCAGGAGGTGCGCCTGTCCAACAGCGTCAGCCGCCCGTTCGGCGGGACCAAGACGGCCACGAACAGCAACCTGTTCGCCAATGCCAGCATTCCGCAGACTGCGTTCAACCTGGGCCAGCGTGTGCAACATGCGGTGTTCGGCGAAGGTGTGATCCTCAACTTCGAGGGCTCAGGCGCCCAGGCGCGGGTGCAGGTGAATTTTGCCGAAGGCAGCAAGTGGCTGATGCTGGGGTATGCCAAGCTCGAGGCCATCTAAAAACCTGCGCAGGCCGCTCCTAGAAGGGCCGGTCGTGCCAGGTTTGTAACATTCAGGCAAAAGCTCGAAACATTATGTCGCTGGTCATGTGCCCGGGAACCTGTGCACCATGACGCGCGTGCAATCCACAACAGGGGATATCCCACTTATGCAACGTTTTCTTAGCATCGCTCTGGCGCTCTGCGTCGGCCTGACGCTGAGCCTGGACGCCAACGCCAAGCGTTTTGGCGGCGGCAAGAGCTCGGGCTCCGCGCCTATTCACCAGACCCGCCAGGCCACGCCAACCACGCCTGCCGCCGCGCCGACCGCACCTGGCCGTGCAGCCCCGGCCGCCAGCGGTGCTTCGCGCTGGTTGGGCCCACTGGCCGGCCTCGCCGCCGGTGGCCTGCTGGCTTCCATGTTCATGGGCGATGGTTTCGAAGGCTTCCAGATCATGGACTTCCTGATCGTGGCGCTGATCGCATTCCTGGTGTTCCGCTTCATCGCCGCGCGCCGCCGCCAGCAGCAACCGCAAATGGCCATGCCGGGCCATGCACCAATGCACCGTGAAGCTCACGCCCAGCCTGCCCAGCCGTCCATCTTCGGTGGTTCGGCCGAACCTGCTGCCGCTGCAGCCCCGGTGATCAACGCCCCAGCCTGGTTCAACGAACAGAACTTCCTGGCTGCCGCCCGTAACCATTTCCAGGCACTGCAGCAGCACTGGGACGCCAACGAGATGGACAAGATCGCCGAGTTCGTCACCCCACAGATGCTCGAGTTCCTCAAGCGCGAGCGCGCTGAACTGGGTGATGGCTTCCAGTCCACCTACATCGACAACCTCGATGTGCAGCTGGACGGTGTCGACGACCGCGCCGACCGCACCGATGCCACCCTGACCTTCCGTGGCGTGTCGAAGAACTCGCGCTTCGACCAGGGCGAAGTGTTCAGCGAAAGCTGGCACATGGTCCGTGCCCAGGGCGAAAACCAGCCTTGGCTGGTGGCCGGTATCCGTCAGAACGGTTAACCGCTGCCTGCTGCACAAAAAACCCCGGGCCTGTCCCGGGGTTTTGCTTTTGCCAGAGTGGCCTACTAGGGTATAACGCGCAGCGTTGTCATCTAGGTCAGAGGAAGTGAACCGTGGAAGAAGTGATCGAACAACTCCGTGAAGCCAATGAGCCGGTACCGGTGCCCTTGGAGCTTCCAGACGAGGACCAGCTGGTAGAGATCGAAGAGCAGCTGTTCATCAACATTCCGTTCGTGTTCAAAGAGTTCCTGCTGACCGTCAGTGACGTGGTGTATGGCTCACTGGAGCCGGTGACCGTAACCGACCCACAGTCTCATACCTACCTGCCCGACGTCGCCGCCAATGCCTGGGACGCCGGCGTACCCCGTGACCTGATTCCGCTGTGCCAGGACGGTGACAACTACTACTGCGTCGAAGAGGATGGCACCGTGGTGCTGTGGGATGCCGAAGAGGAAATCGTTGGCGAAGACAGCTGGGAATCGGTGTGGCACTGGGCGCGGGATGTCTGGCTGGAGAGCTGATTCCAACCTCTGATTTGATGCTGCCTGTGCCGGCCTCTTCGCGGGTAAACCCGCTCCCACGGGGACTGCACGATGCTCAACACCTGTGCAGTCCCTGTGGGAGCGGGTTTACCCGCGAAGAGGCCGGCACAGGAATAGGAAAATTTATGGCTCAGTGCCATCAATGTAGTTAAAATCGCCAGGCTTTCTGCGCCGGGCGACATCGCTACCGCTCCATCCCCTCGGACGACGGTGAAATCTTGCGCAGGGAGCATTACCCCCCTTCAGTGCATGTTCTCGCGGCTGTTCTCCAGCGTCTCCAGCAAGGCAATCTGCATGCGCGTATGCACGCGGATAAACCAGCGCCACAGCAAGGCCACCACCACCGCAGCCACCACGGCAATCACCAGCAGCAGCTCGCTGGTAGGCAGAATGCTCGCCGACAGCGCAGACAGCAGCAGGAAAATCACCAGCAGCGACAATAGGGGGATCACCTCGGCAATAACACGGCGCACACGCTGGGTATGCCGCCCGGCCATTTCCGGTTTCACCCCCATCTCCGCCAGCAGCATCGACAGTGCCTTGAGCTTGCGGTAGGCGGCAATCAGGAATGGCAGCGACAGCAACAACGCCGCCCCCCAGATAAGCGCTTTCTGCTGGCTGGCATCGCTGAGCCACTCGCTGAGCCAGTTGCCGATACGCCCGGCGAAGTAACCACCACTGAAGAAGATGGCGATCACCAGCGCCAGGTTGACCCCCACCTGCAACAGGATGCGCCGGATCATCGCTGCCAGCATGGCGCTCTCGCCCTGCGGCTGGATGCTACGCAACCATTCGCCATACAACGACAGCACTCGCGCCAGGCGGCTGGGCACTACCTTGCCCAGCTTGAGTGACAGCGGGTCGGCGGCACGGATCAGGTAGGGTGTCAGCAGTGTAGTGATTGCTGATACCGCCACAGCCACCGGGTAGAGGAAGTCGCTGGTCACCTGCAGGGTCATGCCCAGCGCGGCGATGATGAAGGAAAACTCGCCAATCTGCGAAAGCCCCATGCCCACGCGCAGCGATGTACGTCCGTCATTGCCGGCAATGAACGCACCCATGCCACACGACAGCATCTTGCCCAACACCACCGCCAGGGTAATGACCACGATCGGCCAGGCGTAGTCGATCAGCACCTGGGGGTCGATCATCAGGCCGATGGCGACGAAGAAGATGGCGCTGAACAGGTCGCGTACCGGTTCGATCAGGCTCTCGATCTTCAGCAACTGGCGCGATTCGGCCATGATTGCGCCAATCAGGAAGGCGCCAAGCACCATGCTGTATTCCAGCTTCACCACCAGCAGGCAGAAGCCGAAGCACAGGCCCAATACGGTAATCAGCAACATCTCGTTGCTTTCGAATTTGGCCACATAGGCCAGCAGCCGCGGCACCAACAGGATGCCGATGACCAGCGCTACGATCATGAACAGCGACAACTTGCCAACAGTGGAGAACACCTCGCCCGAGCTGACCGTACCGCTGACGGCGATGCCCGACAGCAGGGCGATGATGCCGATGCCAAGTATGTCCTCGACGATCAGCACGCCGAAGATAAGCTGGGCAAAACGCTCATTCTTCATCTTCAGGTCGTTAAGTGCCTTGACGATGATGGTGGTCGAGGAAATCGCCAGGATGGCACCTAGGAACAGCGAGTCCATGGTGTTCCAGCCGAACCAGCGGCCGATCTCGAAGCCGATCCAGATCATCAGCACGATTTCCAGGAACGCCGCGATGAATGCCGTGGCACCTACCTTGAACAGCTTGCGCAGGCTGAACTCGAGCCCCAGGCAAAACATCAGAAAGATCACCCCCAGCTCGGCGAGGGTCTTGATGGTGTCTTCGTCGTGAATCAAACCGAACGGTGGAGTGTGCGGGCCGATGATGAAGCCGGCGACGATGTAACCCAGCACCACGGGTTGCTTGAGGCGGTGAAAGAGAACGGTCACCACGCCAGCAACCAGCATGATGACTGCCAGGTCCTGGATGAAGCTGATGGCATGCATGGCGTGATACTCCTTTTCTCGTCCGTTGCTGGGTGCCTGGGCAGACCGCTCCTCTGCCAAGGCAACCCTGAGCGAGCAGCAAGTACATACTGTTTTGAGTGCAGGAAAAGCCCACGTCGCATGGGTTTAGTCAGGTTAACATCGCACCTCACCGCAAAAAGGCGGTGCAATATGCAGAAACAGATCGGCTGAAAAAGCGCCGCTGATGGCATGATCGGCGTGACGATGGACCGTCAGCCAACGTCCCGTACCAGGAAGGCAAATTCAAAAGAGGGGAAAGAAGTGTCTGCAGATAATGCCCCCCATTCGCCCGATTCAGCGCAACCTCACCGTGAGCACACTATGGAACCTGGAAACGCCCAGCTGAGCATGACCGTCCTGATGACCCCGGACATGGCCAACTTTTCTGGCAACGTACATGGCGGCACCCTGCTCAAGTACCTCGATGAAGTGGCCTATGCGTGCGCCAGCCGCTATGCCGGCAGCTATGTGGTCACCCTGTCGGTCGACCAGGTGATCTTCCGCGAGCCGGTGCACGTGGGTGAACTTGTGACCTTCCTGGCATCGGTCAACTACACCGGCAACACCTCGATGGAGGTGGGCATCAAGGTGGTGACCGAGAACATCCGCGAGCGCTCGGTGCGCCATTCCAACAGCTGCTTCTTCACCATGGTCGCGGTCGACGACAACCGTCGCCCGGTACCGGTACCGCCGCGCCAGCCGCAGAGCAGCGAAGAAAAGCGCCGCTTCCTGCAGGGCCAGCAGCGCCGGCAGATCCGCCAGGAACTGGAAAAGCGCTATCAGGACCTGAAAACCGACGCCATTTAAAGCGCCAGCAGTTGTGCCTCGAAACGTACCCGTGGGTGCGCGATGCGGTCCTGGGCCCGCACCAGTTGCAGCTCGTAGCTGGCGCAGGCCTGGGTTTCCAGCAGCACTTCGTGCGTGGCCGCAGCGGTGAATTCAAACGCCTGCAACCAGCTGTCGCCGAGCAGCACGCGGGCCAGGAAAAGGCCTGAGGTCAGATCACCCACCCCCACCGGCTGCCGCGGGAACGCCAGCAGCGGGCGGCGCAGGTGCCAGCTGTGCTCGGCGGTCACCAGCAGCATCTCGAACTGGTCCTCGGCACGTCCGGGATAGGCCAGGTGCTTGACCAGCACCACCTGCGGCCCGCGCCGCAGCAGGCTACGCGCCATGTGCACACAGTCCTCCAGCGATTGCGCCCGGCGCCCACAGAAGCTGTCCAGCTCAAGCTGGTTGGGGCACAGGATGTCAGCCCTGGCGGCCGCCTCGTCGAGCAGGAACTCGCTGACTTCCGCTGGCACGATGCAGCCCTTCTCCGGGTGCCCCATGACCGGGTCACACAGGTACAAGGCCTTTGGGTTCACCGCCTTGATCCGCGCAACGCCGGCCAGAATCGCCCGCCCTTGCTCGGCACTGCCCAGGTAGCCGGACAGCACCGCGTCGCAGTGGCCCAGCTCGCCAATGTTGGAAATGCCTTCCACCAACGCAGGAATTTGCGCCGGGGCAAGCACTTCACCCGCCCACTGGCCATACTGTGTGTGGTTGGAGAACTGCACGGTATTGAGCGGCCACACATTGACCCCGATACGCTGCATGGGAAACACCGCAGCGCTGTTGCCGGCGTGGCCGAACACCACATGGGACTGAATGGCGAGCAAGTGCGGGGTACGTTTCATGCGGGAGGTTTCCAAAGCTGTTTCAAGGATTGTGCGCAGCGCAGTATGAACTTGATTGCCACCTGTACGACAGGCCAGGGACGCAGTTAAGCTGGATCGACCTGTTTGGAGCATATGCAAATGTTGACCCTGGAAAACCTCTTCGTCCTGATGCTGGTAGCCACGGCAGGCGCCTGGTTATGGCACAACCACGGGTTGCGCGAGAAAGCCCTGGAGCGGGTCAAACAACATTGCGCCAAGCTCGACCTCGAACTGCTCGACGATGCAGTCGCACTCAAACGTATCGCCTTTGTCCGTGACGCCAACGGCCGCAAGCGCCTGGCGCGCGTCTATGCCTTCGAGTTCACCGTCACCGGCGAGCAACGCCACCCCGGTACCGTGACCCAATTCGGTGCCCACAGCGTGCAGATCGAACTGGCGCCCTACCCGTTCGAGATCAAGACCCCGCCCCGCGCCGACAATGTCATCGAGATGCAGCAGTGGCGCCAGGAGCACAACCGCTGGCGCAACTGATCAGCTGACGCGGCATTCGCTCAAACCGGCTTGCAGCGCGGGTTGCGATTGCGGCTGATCGAAAATCAGCTCGATCCGAGTATCCCTGCGCCAGTCGCTGGGCTGCCAGGTAGGCATATCCCCGTTCAGGCCATTGAATGATTGCCAGCCCTCCACACTGTGGATAACCCCTTTGGCCCGCCGCCATGGCCAGGCGCGCAAGAACGCCTGCAACCGCTGTGGATAAAACTGCTGGCCGGGATGCCAGCGCCAGCCGATGCTCCAACCTCCCTCTCCTTGGTGGGCAATACAGATCGGCTGCCCAGGGTCGGCCCATAGCGCTGCCGGAGGATTTACAAGATTGTCGATAATCCTGTTATCCACAACCGAGCTGTCAACAATGCCCTTGGGTACCGCCGGAAGGTCCGACAGGGGCAGCTTCCCTTGGACGGTCCAGAACATTTTCTTTCCAGTAAATTTGTTATTTATCAATGATTTATATATTTCATCCACAGCCTCTGATTTGTTGAAAACAATGCTTTCAGAAGCATCGAACGCTTGCTGTTGAGCCTCCGGCAGGCGCTCGTTCCGAACCATCGACTGCGCATCCACGACCATCAGCAATGGCTGTATTGTCAGCACGCCAGCCCAAGGGGTTTGCTGCAACTGATCGAGTAACTGCAAGGGATGACCCAGCCCGGACGGTTCGATGAACAACCGGTCCGGCCGGGATTTGCGCAGCAGCCGGCCCAGACCCACCTGGAACGGCATACCATTGACGCAGCACAGGCAGCCACCTGCAACTTCGGCGAGGGCAATACCGTCTTCGTCACGGCTTAGCAAGGCGGCATCCAGACCTACCTGGCCGAATTCGTTGATCAATACAGCCCAGCGCTCATTGGCCGGACGCTGAGCCAGCAGATGACGGATCAAGGTAGTCTTGCCGGCCCCCAGCGGGCCGGCAATTACGTGGGTCGGAATGTTCTGCAGCATGGGTGGCTTCGGGCAGTGGTGATGCCTCACTATGCGCCGTCAGGCCAGCCAGTCAAGGCTGAGCAAAAGGCGCCCCTGTTGCCCCGAGGGCGAACGATGCACCAGGCCTGCACCTTCGTTGCCCTGCCACTTCTCGCCCTTGAGCACGGCTACCTCACCGGCTTGCAGGTGCTGGATGTTATCCACAGATGGCTGGGTTGTGTGTAACTCACCACGCTGACTCGCATGCTCTTGCAACCACTCGCTGCCCGGGCCTATGTAGGTGGTGAGCAAACGCAGCGGCACATTATCCACATGAAAGCGCGGGCACATGGGGCCTGCCAGTACCCGCAGGCGCAATCCGATCCTCCGCGCACCCACCAGGCAGGTATAGGCCGCCACCAACCAGGCCACATCGGCTACGAATGCCTCATAGCCGTGCAAGTCCGCCGCTTCGCGCAACAGCTCGGTCAGTACCGGCATGTGCTGTTCATCCACATCGATGACGCGCTGGTCTGCCAAGGGCTGGCCAAGACTTAGCACCAGCGCGGCAAAGTCCTCCAGTTGCGGCGGCAAACGTCGGCGCCACACCGCCAGGTTCACGCCATCCTGCAGCACATCGGTCAGCACCTGCGGTGTTTCTCCAAATACCTGGCAGATATCCACAGGCTTGCGTGCGGGGTTCATGCTGCCGACGCCTCATGCCATGGACCGAAGGGATCGGGCAAACGCAACCATCCCATGTGCCCCAGGTCCATTTCCTGATCGGTCAACAGGCATGCATTGAGGTCTGTGGATAATTTTACGAAGTTGATATTTTGCCCGATAAATACCAGTTCCTGGCGGCAGTCACCGCTCTCGGCAGTCCAGTTTTTCATGATCGCAGCGGTGTTATCCACATCCTGTGGCCACTGCTCGCGCGGTACGAAGCGCCACCAGCGGCCCGCCAGGCCATGGCGCATCATGCCGCCCGCCTGCGACCAGCTACCAGCCTCCTGGTACTTGCTGGCCAACCAGAAAAAACCTTTCGAACGCAACAGTCGGCCATTGCTCCAGGGCTTGTGGATAAAGTCGAAAAAGCGCTGTGGGTGAAGCGGGCGCCGGGCCTGCCAGGTGGTGGCGGCAATGCCGTACTCTTCGGTTTCCGGCACATGCTCGCCGCGCAACTCCTGCAGCCAGCCCGGTGCCTGGGCAGCCTGCTCGAAGTCGAACAGGCCGGTGTCGAGGATGCGCGCCAACGGCACCTGGCCCATGACCATGGGCACGATCTGCGCCCGGGCATTGAGGCTGCGCAGAATGGCCATGAGCTCTTCGCGTTCGTGCTGGCTTATCAGGTCGATCTTGCTCAGCAACAGCACATCGGCGAACTCGACCTGTTCGATCAGCAAATCACTGATCGAGCGCTCGTCTTCCTCACCCAGGGTTTCGCCACGGCTGGCCAGACTGTCTGCCGCCTGGTAATCACGCAGAAAGTTCAAGCCATCGACCACGGTGACCATGGTGTCCAGCCGAGCCATGTCGGACAGACTGCGCCCCTGTTCGTCGCGGAAAGTGAAGGTCTCGGCCACCGGAAGTGGCTCCGAGATCCCCGTAGATTCGATCAGCAAATAATCGAAACGCCCTTCTTCGGCCAGCCGCGCCACTTCCTCGAGCAGGTCTTCACGCAGCGTGCAGCAGATGCAGCCATTGCTCATCTCCACCAGCTTCTCCTCGGCACGGTTGAGGCTGACGTTGCGCTGCACCTCGCTGGCGTCGATGTTGATTTCGCTCATGTCGTTGACGATGACCGCAACCCGCAGGTCGTCGCGGTTACGTAGCACATGGTTGAGCAAGGTGCTCTTGCCGGCGCCAAGGAAGCCGGACAGCACGGTGACGGGGAGACGGTTGGACATGGCGAAACCTCTTCAGGCGAGCGCATTCAAAACGATGCATTGCACAATGTTATAAAGTAACAATACAATTTCGCCAAGCCGTTCTTGACGGACGAGTGCCCACCGGGGATGAAAATGAACTGCCACACGCCATGGTGCTGCTGTTATTCACCGTGCTTCATTCCCGCATTGCCGCTTGATCGGTGGTGGCTGCTGATCGCCCTTTTTGTTTGGAATGCCAGATGACCCAGCTCAAGCTCCCCGACATAGCCGCACAAACCCAGGAATATGCCTTGCCTCTGAACTGGGTGGGCATGTGCGGGATCGCTCAACCCGTGCAGTTCGAAGGGCGCACAGCGGCCGCCACTGTCGATGCAGGCGTTAGTCTGGTAGACGGCAGTTCACGCGGCATCCATATGTCGCGGCTTTATCTTGCCCTGGAGTCGTTGGAGCATCAGCCCCTGACACCGCTCACCATACGCCAGCTACTGTGCAACTTTCTCGGTAGCCATAAAGGCCTCTCTTCTGCGGCCTATCTGCGTCTGCGCTTCAAGCATCTGCTGAAACGGCCTGCTTTGATCAGCCCGCTGGAAGGTTGGAAAAGCTATGCAGTCACCGTCGATGCCAGGATCGAAAATGAAATGTTCCACGTGGAACTATCCGTTTCCGTCCCCTACTCCTCGACTTGTCCGTGCTCGGCTGCACTTGCACGGCAACTGATTCAGCAACAGTTCCAGGCGCATTTCAGCGATGAGCAGGCCAACAAATCTGCAGTGCTGCAGTGGCTTGGCAGCGCCGAAGGCATCGTAGCGACGCCCCATAGCCAACGTAGTAGCGCGGAAATCCAGGTAAGGCTGCGCAGCAATCAGCAGGAACTACCAATCACCGAGCTGATCGATCGCATAGAAGCAAGCTTGGGGACAGCGGTACAGACCGCGGTAAAACGCGCAGACGAACAAGCCTTTGCCTTGGCCAACGGCCAGAACCTGATGTTCTGCGAAGACGCCGCACGACGCCTGCATAAGGCGCTACGACAAATAGAATGGGCCACGGCCTTCAAGCTGCGTGTAGAGCATGCAGAAAGCCTGCATGCCCACGACGCTGTCGCGACCAGCCAGTGGCAATGGGATATCAGCTACGCGGCTTGACAGAACCGCAGTCATTACCCAACCACACGGCACGGGTGTTCATACTGCCTTGCTGCTGCACACCCGAGGCGTTGAACGTGCCATTGACCTGAGTGGTGAATTCCCGGTCACTGAGGAAAGTCGCCTGGCCACTGCCCTGTGCTTTGGGGCAACTGAACTGGAATTTCCACACATTGCCAGTGCGGTCGGTGATCTTCTGAGTACAACCTGACTTCGGGTCCTGCAGCGGGATATCGTTGGTTGCCACCTGTTCTGGCGTCAGGCAGGAGCGCACCCCCTTACCACCAACAGTCACCCCTTGCTTGGCCAGCACCCCTTCCATCATTGCGCGCTGCTCCGGCGGCAGGTTCTTCAACTGACCGAGCATGAACTCCATATCGGGTAACGGCTTGCCATCGACCTGCATGTTGCTGGTGGTCAACTCCCACAAGCCTGGCTGCAGCATCTGAGCATGCACCAGCGGGCTGCTCACACCTAGGGCCAAGGCCAACAGTGGCAGACGAATCTTCATGGACGAACGCTCCTGGAAAAAAACCGGCCAAGCGGGCCGGGCTGAGCCTTAGACGCCAAATCCACCTGCAGGTTGCAAGGCGGACCGGGAACGTGTTCTGTTACTCAAGTGTACTCGGCAAGCAGGATGCATATGGACTACCACAGCCCCTACTTCTTCGGTTACCTACTCGGCCTGGTTCACCTGCTGGGTATCGTCGCCGCACTGCACGCACTGTTCACCGTGCGCACTGCCCAAGGCGCAATCGCCTGGGCGATGCCGTTGTTCTTCATCCCCTACCTCACCCTGATCCCTTACCTGATCTTCGGTGCCCGATCGTTCTATGCCTACATCAAGGCCCGGCGCCAGGCCAACCAGGAAATGCACGTGGCCATGGCCAACCTAAACTGGCGGCCTTGGGTAGAAGAAGCCCTTACCGCTCGCGAGTCAGAAAGTTATGCGGCCTTGCGCGCCATGCCCAAGCTCGGGCGCATGCCCTGCCTGGCCAACAACCAGGTGAAACTACTGATCGATGGCAAGGCGACATTCGATGCCATCTTCGCCGCTATCGAAAAAGCTCGCGACGTGGTGCTGGTACAGTTCTTCATCATCCATGACGACAGCCTCGGCAAGGCACTGCAGCAACTGCTGCTGCGCAAGGCCGCCGAGGGGGTGCAGGTGTTCGTGCTGTACGACCGCGTCGGCAGCCATGCCTTACCGTCCAGCTACAGCCAGCTGCTACGCGACGGAGGGGTGCAGATCCATGCCTTCGCCACCCGTCGAGGCTGGTTCAACCGCTTCCAGGTGAACTTCCGCAATCACCGCAAGATCGTGGTAGTGGATGGCCTGCTCGGTTTCATCGGCGGGCACAACGTGGGCGATGAGTACCTTGGTGGCCACCCGCAGCTCTCACCCTGGCGCGACACCCATGTGCAGATCAGCGGGCCGGTGCTGGCCTGCCTGCAGGAGTCGTTCGCCGAGGACTGGTATTGGGCCACGCGCCAGCTACCGCCGCTGATCCTGCCAGACGCCTACCCGGATAACGGCGTGCTGTGCCAGGCCTTGGCCAGTGGCCCGGCCGACCCACAGGAAACCTGCTCGCTGTTCTTCCTTGAGGCGATCCATTCAGCCACCCGCCGCGTGTGGATCACCAGCCCGTACTTCATCCCCGACGAGGCAGTATTCGCCGCGTTGCGGCTGGCGGTACTACGTGGGGTCGATGTGCGTGTGCTGATCCCGTCACGCCCAGACCATCGCATCGTTTATGCCGCCTCCAGCCTGTTCGCCTTCGAAGCGGTACGGGCGGGTATACGCATGTTCCGCTACCAACCGGGCTTCCTGCATCAGAAGGTGGTACTGGTGGATGACGATGTCAGCGCGATCGGCAGTGCCAACCTGGACAACCGCTCGTTCCGCTTGAACTTCGAGATCACCCTGCTGACGGTCGACCGCGGCTTCGCTGACCAGGTCGAGAACATGCTGATCAATGACTTTGAACAGGCACGGGAAATTACTGCGGAGGACAGCCGCGATACCCATCGGCTGCAGCAACTGGGCATGCGTATTGCGCGGCTGATTTCGCCGATTCTGTGATGCGTCTGCGCACCTCGCAAGGTATCGCGGCCCTTGTGAGAGCGTGTTTACCCGCGAAGACGTCAGTGGCTGTACCGACGCATTCGCGGGTAAACCCGCTCCCACAGGGTATGGTGTCGCGCTTGCGTGCTTGGTCGCAATTCAGCGATACAAGTCTTCACGCGTCCAGGGCAGGTCATGGTGCCCATCGGCGTAGGGCTTCACGGCCAGTATCTGGTGCAGGTTGATCCAGCCCTTCTGGAAGGCATATGCACACCCGGCCAGGTACAGGCGCCAGATGCGCAACGTCTTCTCGGGCACCAGCGCCGCCGCCTTGTGCAGCTGGTTCTCCAGGTTCTCACTCCAGTGGTGCAAGGTCTTGGCGTAGTGCAAACGCAGGCTTTCCACGTCTACCACCTCCAGCCCCGCTTCACAGATGCTGGCACTGATCATCGACAGGTGCGGCAGCTCGCCATGGGGGAACACGTAGCGATCGATGAACTCGCCAGCGCCACGCCCGACCGGGCGGCCATCGACATGCTTGGCAGTGATACCGTGGTTCATCACCAGCCCCCCTTCCCTCACGGCACCGAACAGCTTCTGGCTATACAGGGCCAGGTTGGCATGCCCGACATGCTCGAACATGCCAACGCTGACAACCTTGTCGAAGCGGCCATCCTGAGGCAGGTCGCGGTAGTCGAGAATCTGCAGGTCGACCTTGTCGGCCAGCCCCTCTGCCTTGACCCGCTCGCGACCGAGCTTGAGCTGCTCCTTGCTCAAGGTGATACCAAATACCTTGGCGCCATATTCGCGAGCAGCGAAACGCGCCAGGCCACCCCAGCCACAACCTACGTCGAGCAGGTAGTCACCGGCGTCCAGGCGCAGCTTGCGGCACAGATGATCGAATTTGTCCTGTTGTGCCTGATCAAGCGTGTTGTCCGGCTCGCGGAAGTAGGCGCACGAGTAGGCCATGTCCTGATCCAGCCATAGCTGGTAGAACGCGTTGGAAACATCGTAATGGTAGGAAATGGCTTCGGCGTCGGTGCTCTTGTCATGGGCCCGCCGCTGCGGTGGTGTGTCATCCGCATCGGTCAGTAGCGCTTCGCTCAGCTCATCGCATACGCGGATGGCTTCACCAATATCGCCTTCCAGCTCCAGCTTGCCTTCGACGAATGCCGTGCCCAGCTGGTCCATGCTCGGGTGGCTCAACTGGCTGATCAGCTGTGGCTCTTTGACCAGGATGGTGACCTGCGGGCTAGGCCCCAGATCGAACTGGTTACCGTCCCACAGTTTCAGCCTCAGCGGCAGATGCAGGCTCTGCAGTGCCGGTGGAAGTTGCGCAAGCATGAACGACCCTCCTGTCCGTATTTGGCCACGACGCCTGATAATTCGAACGTCGCCGGATCAGAGTAGTTCATTCGTGGGATGTTTCCTCTAAACCAGACCATGGTCTAGACCCGGCTGGTCTTATCCATGCGGCAGATTGTATACAATTTTTGCATCTCAGCTTAACCTTGTGGCCCTCTTGCGCTTCTTCATCCTGGAGTTGAACCCATGAAATCCTATGACGTGGTGATCATCGGCGGCGGCCCTGGTGGCTACAATGCAGCCATCCGTGCCGGCCAGTTGGGCTTGAGCGTAGCCTGCGTGGAAGGCCGCTCGACCTTGGGCGGTACTTGCCTGAACGTGGGCTGCATGCCTTCCAAGGCGCTGCTGCATGCATCCGAGCTGTACGAAGCCGCCAGTGGTGAGGAATTCGCCCACCTCGGTATCGAAGTCAAACCCACCCTCAACCTCGCCCAGATGATGAAACAGAAGGACGAGAGCGTGACCGGCCTGACCAAGGGCATCGAGTACCTGTTCCGCAAGAACAAGGTCGACTGGATCAAGGGCTGGGGCCGCCTGGATGGTGTCGGCAAGGTTGTGGTCAAGGCTGGGGACGGCAGCGAAACCGCACTGCAGGCCAAGGACATCGTCATTGCCACCGGCTCCGAGCCTACGCCACTGCCGGGCGTGACCATCGACAACCAGCGCATCATCGACTCGACCGGCGCGCTGTCGCTGCCACAAGTGCCCAAGCACCTGGTGGTCATCGGCGCTGGCGTGATCGGCCTCGAGCTGGGTTCGGTATGGCGTCGCCTGGGCAGCCAGGTCACGGTCATCGAATACCTCGACCGCATCTGCCCGGGCACCGACGAAGAAACCGCCAAGACCCTACAGAAAGCATTGGCCAAGCAAGGCATGGTGTTCAAGCTGGGTAGCAAGGTGACCCAGGCCAATGCCAGCGCCGATGGCGTGAGCCTGACCCTGGAGCCGGCCGCCGGCGGCACCGCAGAAACGCTGCAAGCCGACTATGTACTGGTCGCCATCGGCCGTCGCCCCTATACCAAAGGGCTGAACCTGGAAAGCGTGGGCCTGGAAACCGACAAGCGTGGCATGCTCGGCAACGACCACCACCGCACTTCCGTACCGGGTATCTGGGTGATTGGCGACGTCACCTCCGGCCCGATGCTGGCGCACAAAGCCGAAGACGAAGCCGTGGCCTGCATCGAACGCATCGCCGGCAAGCCCCACGAGGTCAACTACAACCTTATCCCCGGCGTGATCTACACCCGCCCCGAGCTGGCCACCGTGGGCAAGACCGAAGAGCAGCTCAAGGCCGAAGGGCGGGCCTATAAAGTCGGCAAGTTCCCCTTCACCGCCAACAGCCGCGCCAAGATCAACCACGAGACCGAAGGCTTCGCCAAAGTCATCGCCGATGCCCAGACCGATGAAGTGCTGGGTGTGCACCTGGTAGGCCCAAGTGTCAGCGAGATGATTGGCGAGTTCTGCGTAGCCATGGAATTCTCGGCTTCGGCGGAAGACATCGCCCTCACCTGCCACCCCCACCCCACTCGCTCCGAGGCCTTGCGCCAGGCAGCGATGAATGTGGACGGGATGGCGATGCAGATCTGATGCGGAACAAGGCCGCGCCTACAGGAAAATGCCCCTGCGGGAGCGGCCTTGTGCGCCTGATGCGTCTGCCTTCGACCTTGATCGAGCACCCACATTCGAGCCGCTGCGTTCAGGCGCCTTCGCCTGCAGGGTGCAGTGAGCGCCAATGCATTATCTGCCGCTGGATATTCCAGTGGATGATGTGCTCATACAACGCTTTTATGAAACCTGCATCGAATTCGCTGCCGCCGGCCCAGGCCAGGCGCTCCTGGAGCATGGCGGCCACCCGCTCAGGTGCCGGGATGGCTTGCTCGTTGGCCTTGAACTGCACAGCGGCCTTGACGTAGCCCAGGCGCTTTTGCAGCGCCTCGAAGATCTGCCGGTCGTGGAAGTCGATGCCAGCGCGGATGTCTTCGAGGCTGGTGCAGGCATCGGGTTGTTTCGGGAGCGACATATGAGGGTCTCTAAAGTGCGAAGTGGAGTATTCAGATGACATCGAAGCGCGCGTCGAACACCCGCCCCGCTGCTGTCAACGGCAGGTCGCGCGACTCAGCGTGATCGCGCGGGGCGCGCCATACGCCAGGCTGCCGTTCGGCAATGACCTCGTCGATCAGCGCGTCGACCATGCGCGTGTCCTGGTGATGCGGGGTGGTGATGAGGTGCGCGGTGTCGCCCGAAGTCGCCAGGCTGTACTTCCTGGCGATACGCGCCGAGGGGCAGGGAAACACCACCGTAATGGAGTTGTCGTGGCGCCAGGCATCGATGCCGGCGGCCCTCATGCGGTCGACGGCGTGTTGAGCGGTGTTCAGGCTGTGTTGCACTCGACGACGCCATTGCGCGGGCGAATGACTGCGCAGCGCCGCCCACATCATCATCGGTGTATGGCCATTGCGCGACCCGCTGATGGTCTTGTCGCTCGCGCTGATGTAGTCGACCTCCACCGAGATACGCTCAACCGCCTCGCGCTTGGCCACGACAATGCCACAGGGGATCGGCGAGCCAATCATCTTGTGCCCGGAAACACAGATCGAATCGACACCGTCGGCGAAGCTGAACGGCTGCGGGTTGTCGACGAACGGCAAGATCATCCCGCTCAGCGCGGCGTCCGCATGCAGGTAGTAGTCTTCACGCGCGATGCCTGCCTCTGCCAGGCGCTGCTGAATCACCAGGATGTCGTCGACGGCCCCGCGCATGGTAGTACCGATGTTGGCGAAGATGATCGGATGGCGCTCCTGGTCAACGGCTATTTTCGCCAGCAGGTCGTCGTAGTCGATCTCGCCGTTGGGCTGCGATTCCACGGCACGGCACTTGATCCGCAACAGCTTGAGGATCTTGGCCACCGAATAGTGGGTATCCTTCGAGTAGTACAGGGTAGCGTCGGGGAACATCTCCCGGGCCAGGTAGCAGCCGAACATGTTGCCCTCGGTGCCGCCATTGGTAACGTAACCCCAGCTGTCCTCGTGAGGGATGGCGAACAATTCGGCGAAATACGCCATGACCTCTCGCTCGAAGTCAAAGGAGTTGAGTATGTAGTTGCTCGGCTGCGCCCAGTCCCCGCAATTATTGATGGAGAACCGCAGGAAGCGATGCAGCGGGGTGTAGTCGAATTCGGCGTTCTCGGGGTAACCGATGTTGAAGTACTGGTGCTTCAGGCAATGTTGCCAGAAGGCATCCAGCCGGGCCTTGTCGGCGGATGACATAGTCATGTCCAACTCCTTTTAAACTGACTTGCGGGCCGCAACCTGCACCGTGCGGCCCTCTGCGGGGGTATCAGGCTGCCTTCTGCCGCGACTCGACCAGCGCCCACCAATCCTGCAAGGTCGGCGAGGCGGCCAGCTCCTCGAAGCTCACGTCAATGCCACGCGCCTTCAACTCGCTAGCCAGTTTCATCACCTGCAGCGAGTCCAGACCGTAAAAGATCAGGTTCTCCTGTGGGTCCAGATCTTCGCCGTCTTCCAGCAACTGCATCAGGCGCGTCTGCAGCCACTGGCGAGTGGTTTCCACTGCCAGCAAGTGGCGCAACTGCTTTTTGTCGATCTTGCCGACGGCGGTCAGTGGCATGACATCGATCATGCGAATGCGGTCCGGCAGCTTGAACTCAGCGATGCCCAGCTCCAGCAGATGGCGACGCAGGGCCGGGCCCTTGAGCGCGGGGTTGCGCGACACCACAAAGGCGCAGCTCTTCTCGCCGAGCTTGTCGTCAGGCATGGCTACCAGGCCAGCGTGGGTCACCTCCGGGTGCAGCACCAGCAAGTTCTCGATCTCCTCGGAAGCAACCTTCTCGCCGCCGCGGTTGATCTGGTCCTTGATCCGACCTACCACGCGCAGGTCGCCGCTCGGGGTCATCTGCACCAGATCGCCGGAATAGTAGAAACCGTCCCGGTCGAAAGCCTTGGCGTTCTGCTCCGGGCTCTTGTAGTAGCCACAGAAGGTATACGGACCGCGGGTCGCGAGCATGCCTGCAACGCCCGGGGCCACCGGCACACCGTCCTCGTCGACGATCTTGATTTCGTCGCCAGGGCTGACCGGGCGGCCCTGGGTAGTAAACACCCGCTCGTCGCTGTCATCCAGGCGGGTGTAATTGATCAACCCTTCAGCCATACCGAACACCTGCTGCAGGCGACAACCGAGCACCGTCGGCACCTGGCGCGCCAGAGAGTCGGCGAACACCGCCCCGCCAACCTGCAGGTACTCCAGTGATTGCAGTTGATCGCGATGTGCCGGCGCCGCTTGCAGCCACAGCGCTACAGCGCTGGGCACCAGGGCAACAGTGTTGACCTCGTGGCGCTGCACCAACTCGAAGCAGCCCAGCGGCTCCGGATTGGCCGCCATGACCACGCAACCGCCGGCATGCATCACGCCGAGGGCACCTGGGGAGCTGAGCAGGAAGTTGTGCGCCGCCGGCATCGCGCACAGGAAACGGGTATTGGCATTCAGCGCGCAGACTGCGGCACAGGCCCTGGCGTTGTAGTGATAATCGTTGTGGGTGCGCGGGATCAACTTCGGCGTGCCGGTGCTGCCACCCGAAAGCTGAAACAGCGCGACCTGGTCGGCGGCAGTTGGCGCATAGGCCACCGCCTTTGCCGCAGGGATATCGAGCCACTGCGCCAGGCTGCGCTCGGACTCATCTTCGCCCAGTAACAGGGTGACCTGCGGGCGAGTATCAACCTGCTCGAAGAGCCCGATGAAGCTATCGTCGCGGAACACCTCGTGCTCACGGGAAGCGACCAGCAGCTTCGGCGCAATCTGGGTGGCGTAGGCGGTCAGCTCCAGCTTGCGGTGGCTGTACAGCGCATTGAGTGGTGCAATGCCGGCCTTGAGCAGGGCGAACAGGACGACGTAGAACTCGGCAACGTTGGGCAACTGCACCAGTGCCGTGTCGCCTTGGCCGAGGCCACGCTCGGCCAGGCGCGACGCCAGGTTGGAGGACAGCCGGTCAAGGTCGGCGTAGCTGAACCGGCGCTCGCCGCAGATCACCGCCACGGCATTGGGCTGGGCCTGGCAACGGTCATGGAGGATCTGCGACAGCGGTTGGTCGATCCAGAAACCGAGGTCACGATAGGTTTGCGCCCGGTCCTCGGGCCACTGATTGAATTCAAGAGTCATAAGGGGATCACACATCGGGGAGTCGGATTAATGGGAAACGCCGCAAGCGCGCAGCATGGTGCGCAGCTTGGTCTGGACTTCCGCCCATTCAGTGTCGGGTTGCGAGGATTCGACGATGCCGGCGCCGGCGAACAGCCGTACCCGGTTATCCTTGATCGTGCCGCAGCGGATGGTCACCACCCATTCGCCGTTACCCTGGGCGTCACACCAGCCCACCATGCCGCTGAACAGGCCCCGCTCGTGGTGCTCCACAAAGCGGATCAGACGCCGCGCCAGTTCGGTCGGGTAGCCGCAGACTGCCGGGGTGGGGTGCATCCGGCAGGCCAGTTGCAGGGCGTTGACATGAGGGTCGATCAGGGTGCCTTCGATGCGCGTCGACAGGTGCCACAGTGCCGGGGTACTGACCAGCGAGGGCCGAGCCGGAACGTTCAGTTGCAGGCACATCTCGCCGATTCGCGCAGCAATGTCGCTGGTGACGAACTCGTGCTCGTAGTGATCCTTTTCCGATGCCGCCAGCCACTCGGCATTTCGCCGGTCAGCTTCCGCATCTGACATTCGCCTGGCCGAGCCGGCCAGTGGATTGGAGACAAAGCTGACACCCTCCTTGCGCACCAGAAGCTCCGGGCTGACCCCGACCAATGTGCCGCCATCGGCCATCGGTACACGGAAGTGATAGCCGCTGGGATTCTGTGCCCGCAAGTTGCGAACGATGGTGTCGACATCGACCCGGTCGGCAAACACCAGTTCGCGCTGGGTCGACAATACCGCCTTGCGCACATCGCTATGGCGGAAGTTGACGATGGCCTGCTCAACTGACCGCTTGAAGCCCAGTTCGCCGGGAAAATCCTGCTGTTCAACAAGTGTCGGCAGGTTTCCTTCGGCCACTGCCTCGACATCGCCGCAGTCCCTCCATCGACTGTGTTCGGGGATATACAGGCAAGACGCCTCGCGCGGGTCGAACGGCACGGCGCCGACGATCAGCGGGTTGGCCTGCCCGGCCTGGCGAGCACGCTCGAAGGCCTGCGCCAGAGCCTTCTGAAACGCACCCCCGGCATCGTCGCCGTCAACGGCAGGGGTTTCAACGCGTTGCATGGCTCCGCTGACAGCCAGCTCTCGGCCACCCGAGGTGAACGAGAATGTTCCCCCCTGTTGTTGTGCCCCGTCCATGTCACCCGTCATGAGGACGTTCGTGCTCATCGTGGTACAGCCTCCGTGCTAGATCGATCCAAATATATATTGAATCTTAATCATTATCGTTTGTAATAATAGAGGACGCCATTTTCAAGGCCTTGTCAATCACGTGATATGAGTCAGCCATGAGAGAGTTAACTTCGATGCAAGCCGCCTGTTGGATCGGGCGCACTGCTCATGCGGCACTAGGGAAAGTTTCTGCTCACCTGTATGCGGAATTCGACGGCCACGGCTTCGACCTGGACAGACTGCGTACCGCGCTGGCTCAGGTCAGCCAGATGCATCCCATGCTGCGCCTGCGCATCAGCGACCAGGGACAGCAATACATCGCCCCCCTCGACCAGGCGCCACACCTGGAGGTCGAGGACCTGTGCGCGATGAGCTTGCAACAGGCCGAACAGCACCTGCTGCAAAAGCGCGAGCGCTGGAGCCACCAACAACTGGACCTGCGCCATGCCAACCCCGTGCGCTTCAGCGTCAGCCTGCTGGCCGGCGGGCTATGCCGTCTGCACGTCGACACCGACATGATCGCCATCGACCCGTCGAGCTTCCGCACGCTGATGGAAGACCTGGCGCGCCGCTACGAGGCCCCGGACCTGCCCCTGCCCGTTACGCCGAGCTTCTTCGACTGGTGGGACCGGGCGTGTAGCGACGATGAGCTCAAGGCCGCACACGAGCGCGATCGGCGCTGGTGGCGCGAGCGCCTCGGTAGTATCGCCCCGGCGCCAACCCTGCCGCCGCCGACGACGCCGTGCGCCCAGGCCTACAGCCAGCGCCTGACCACACGGCTCCCGGCTTGCGAACGCCAGGCGCTGACACAGCTGGCGCGCGCACGCCGGTTGACCCTGTCCAACCTGATGCTCGGGCTGTTCGCCGCGACGCTGGGCGCGCACACCGGGGACCATCGCCTGCGCCTCAACGTGCCAGCGTTCTGGCGCCCGCCACTGGCGGACGGCGTAGATCGCATGGTCGGAGAGTTCGCCAATGTGCTGATACTCGATGTCGACGTAGCCGCAGCGGCCAATCCGGCGGCAATGTGCGATCAAGTGGCAAGGAACATGGTCGAACTGCTCGCCCATTGCAGTTATTCCGGGGTCAACGTGATGCGCGACCTGTCGCGTCAGCAGGGCACGCCACAGCTGGCACCGGTGGTCTTCACCAGCGCTCTTGACCTGCCTGAGGGTGAGTTGCTGTCCGAACAGGTGCGACGCAGTTTCGGCGACATGAACTGGGTGATATCGCAAGGACCCCAGGTGGCCCTGGATGCTCAGGTGGCATGCGCCGACGGCGGCATCCTGATCAACTGGGACATCCGCCTCGACGCCCTGCCCCTGGCCTGGGTCAGCGAGCTTTTCGAGCGTTTCGTGGCCTTGGTCAAGGCCGTGGCGGCGAAACCGACGGCGCTCGACCAGTCACTGCCACGCAAGGCCGGCGCCCAGCCGTTGAATGCGCTGCAGCAGGCTTACCTGCTCGGTCGCGGCACTCAGGTGCCGCTTGGCGGTGTGGCCATGCAGGAATTTCGCGAATACCGCGGACAAATAAACCCCGCGCTGCTGCGCGAACGGCTGCAGGCGATGGTCGCCCGCCACCCGAGCCTGCGCACCCGCATCGACCCACAGCGGCTGGGGCAGTACGTCAGCGATGAGCAGCAGCTGAACCTGGAAGAAGTCGACCTCGCTCACTTGCCACGAGACCAGGCACTGCGCGCCATCGACGCACGTCGCGACGATTATGCCCACGCCCACTTCGCAATGGACCGCGCGCCCTGGAATGTCACGCTGTTCCACCTGGCCGAGGACCAGTTGGTAGCCTTCGTGCGTATGGACGCGCTGATCCTCGACGGCCGTTCGATCGCCACTCTGATGCTGGAACTGTTCGACGGCTGCGTGCAGGCTGCCCCTGGCGGGGAAAGCGCTGCCACGCCGACCGGGAACGATACGCGCAAGGAAGCCGCCGCCTACTGGGCGGCAAAGCTGGCCATGGTAGAAAGTGCCCCTCGTCTGCCCTGGCAGGTACCTCTGGAGCAGGCCGGTGCCTCGCGCTACGCGCGTCAGAGCCTGGTCATCGACAAGCCGCGTTTCGCGGCGCTGAGCAAGATCGGCGCCCGCCAGCGCCTGTTCAAGAATTCCACGCTGATGGCGGTGGTGCTAGAGGTGCTGTCACGCTGGCAGGCCGAGGGTGACCTGTGCGTTGCAGTGCCGGTGGCGCCCCAGACCGACACCGTCTTCGCCAACCGCTCCAGCTTTATCGCCGTCAACTGGCAAAACGGTCCGGCGAGCCTTGCAGAACGCGCCGCGCGCCTGCAGGTGGACGTGCTCGAAGGCCTGCGCCACCTGGCATTTTCCGGCGTCGACCTGGCCCGTCTGCTGTTCGAGCGCTGCGGCCCCGGCCCGGTCCTGCCGGTGGTTATCACCAACGGCCTGTCCTGGCCCTCGGTACCGGACAACAGCGGCATGCATCTGCACGCTGGTCTGACCCAGACACCCCAGGTGGCCATGGATATCCGCTTCTGGGCCGACACCGAAGGCGCCTTGCACCTGGATGTCGACTATGCCCGAGACCTGCTTGCGCCAGCGCTGGTGGCAGGCTACCTGCAGGCCCTGGACAAGGCCATCGAGCAGATCGCCGAGCAGGGCGAGTTTGCCTTCGACGGCAACACCATCATCGACACCCGCCACTACTGCCTGAACAGCCGACCTGACGCTGCCTGTGAGGAGCGCTTCCTGGCACATATCGCCCGCAGGTTGTTCACCCCTGACAACCACAAGCTGGCGCTGGTCCAGGGTGAACGACACCTGAGTTATGCCGAGCTGGGGGCCGGCGTCGCACGCCTGATCGCCGCGCTACGCAAACGCGGCCTCGACCAAGGCAAGGTACTTGCCCTGTGCCTGCCGCGCAGCCCGGAGCACACCCAGCTGACCTTGGCCTGCGCGCTGACCGGGGTAATCTGGGTGCCGATCGACGCGGCCGCGCCCGAAGAACGGCGCCGCTACCTGCTGGACAACTGCCAGCCCGACCTGGTGGTACTGGCCGAGGGCGAGGCGTTCGGCCACCCGGTCGCGCGCTGTGCCGAGCTGCTGGCCGAGCCAGCGGCGTCGCCCGTGGCGCTGCCCGACCTGTCACTGAGCGAGGCACCGGCCTACTACCTGTACACCTCCGGCACCACCGGCCAGCCGAAGTGCGTGGTACTGAACAATCGCGCCACCGCCAACGTGATTGGCGCCACCTTGGCGCACTGGGCCGTGACCGAGCACGACGTGTTCCTCTCGGTGACCCCGCTGCACCACGACATGTCGGTATTCGACGTGCTGGGCAGCCTGGCCGCCGGCGCTACCCTGGTGCTGCCAGGGCCAGGCGAGGACAAGGACGCACTGCGCTGGAACCAGTTGATCGAACAGTACCGGGTGACACTGTGGTGCTCGGTGCCGGCGATGCTCGAGATGCTCCTGGCCTGCCGCGCAAGCCATACCCTGGCGAGCCTGCGGCTGATCGCCCAAGGTGGCGACTACATAAAGCCGGCGGTGATCGGCGAGCTGCGCGAACTGTTGCCGCAAGCGCGCCTGGTCTCCCTTGGCGGGCCAACTGAAACCACCATCTGGAGCATCTGGCACGACATCACTGCCGAAGACCGCAGCCAGGTACCCTACGGCCGCCCACTGCCGGGCAACGGCTACCTGGTACTCGACGGCCAGGGCCGGCATTGCCCCGCCGGCGTGGTCGGGCGTATCTACACCATCGGGGTCAACCTGGCGCTGGGCTACTTGCAGGGCGGCGAGCTGCTGCAAAGCGACTTCGTCCAGGTCGACGACGAGAACGGCCAGACAGTGCGCGCGTTCCGCACCGGCGACTGTGGGCGCTACCGCGCCGATGGCACCTTGCTGTTCGACAGCCGGGTCAATGGCTACGTCAAGGTGCGCGGGGTGCGGGTCTCGCTGCCGGACATTGAAATGGCACTGGCCAGCCACCCGGCGCTGCGTCATGTGCTGGTGGTCGACTTCGGTGACCCACGCCAGGGCGAAGTGAGCCTGGGTGCGTTGTATGTCGCCGACCCCGCCAAAGGTGCGCCAAGCGTGGCCGACCTGCGCAACCACGCGCATCAGCAGCTGGCGCAGTCCCATGTGCCTACGCGCTTCGTCAGCGTTGCCGAGCTTCCGCTGTCACAGAACGGCAAGCCCGATCGACCCAGGGCCAGGGCGCTGCTGGAGGCCCACGCTCCGGTAGACAGTGCTGTCACGTCGCGCGTCCGCGACCAGGTACTGGAAATCTACCTGGCGGTACTCGGCGCCACGCCACGCGCCGGCGCAGTGGACTTCCTCAGCTTGGGCCTGCGCCCGCAGCACCTGAAAACCCTGGCTGCGCGCCTGCAGGAACACTTCGCCGTGGTCCTGTCCCCTGGGCAACTGCTGCGCTGCCGCACCCCCGAAGATGTCGAACTACTGCTCAGCGCCACTGGCGCCTGAGTCCGCTACGCCCCAGGCGGGCGCCGTCGTGGCGTCCGCCCTTCCCTGACAGCAGGATGTAGGAGAAACACTGGATGAAGGATACACCCACCGTAGATATCGCCGGCATAGGCATCGGCCCGTTCAATCTGGGGCTGGCCGCGCTACTGGCCCGCCACCCCGAGAAAAGCGGCGTATTTCTCGAGCGCAAGGTCGAGTTTCGCTGGCACGAAGGCCTGCTGCTACCAGGTACCACCCTGCAGGTGCCGTTTCTCGCCGACCTGGTAACCATGGCCGACCCCACCCATCCGTTGAGCTACCTGAACTACCTGCACCAGCACGACCGGCTGTACCAGTTCTACTACTACGACAACTTCCAGGTGCCGCGCCGCGAATATGACCACTACTGCCGCTGGGCCTCGCAGCAGCTGGCGAGCTGCCATTTCGCAGAGGAGGTCTGCGACGTCAGCTATGACGCCCAGGCCGACCGCTTCCTGATCGAGAGCCAGTCGCTGTCGGGGTTCAAGCGCTACTACCAAAGCCGCCACCTGGCCGTGGGCATCGGTACCTCGCCGATCCTGCCGCGCTGGGCGCAGGTCAAGAGCAGTGCGCCGATCATGCACTCTGCGGAGTTCGGCAAGCGCCAGGCGCAATTGCGCGACTGCCGCCAGGTCACTGTCATCGGCTCCGGCCAGAGCGCCGCAGAATGCGTGCTGGCCCTGTTCGCCGAGCTGACGCCGGAGCGGGTCGCGGCAGGCGCGTCGATCCGCTGGATCACCCGCACACCGGGCTTCCACCCGATGGAGTACTCCAAGCTCGGCCAGGAGTGCTTCACCCCTTCCTACATGGCCTACTTCCACAGCATCCCCCGCGAACGCCGACGCGATATCGTCGCTGGCCAAGGGTTGTTGTACAAAGGCATCAGTTTCTCGACCATTGGCGACATCTACGACCTGATCTACGAGCGCTCGATCGGTGGCGCCGAAACCGGGCTGACGCTATTGTCCAACTGCGAAGTGGAACGCCTCGAGGACCAGGCCGGTCGCCTCAAGGTCTGCTATCGCCATCGCGAGCTGGAACAGACCGGCGCCTTCGAGACCGATGCCATTGTCGCAGCCACCGGCTATGGCCATGCCTGGCCGCAGTGGTTCAAGCGCCTCAAGGGCCGTGTGCTGGCAACCGACGACCAAGGTGACTGCATTGTCGAGGAGGACTTCACTGCGCGCCGCTGCGACAAGGGCAGCGGCCGCGTGTTCGTGCAGAACGCAGAGATCTTCCAGCACGGCGTCGGCTCGCCCGATCTGGGCATCGCCGCGATCCGCAACGCGACGATCCTCAACCAGTTGCTGGGGCGCGATCACTACCGTCTGCCAAGGCGCTCGGCCTTTCAGCAGTACGGAATGCACGACGCCTGAGCGAAGTACAGCAAAAGAAAACGGGGCGCCTGGCGCCCCGTTTCTTGCTTGCGCAAAACCTGGCTCAGACGTTGAGTTGCTCCAGGCGCACGCTACCGGAGGCCGGGTTGACGAACTGCGCGAACACCCGCTCGATGGCTGCGCTGACACGCGCCATCTGCGCGGCGCTATAGCGATCGGAACAGTAGGTCACCACCAGGCGCAAGGCGCGCTGGCCGTCGAGCATGTTCTCCATGATCTCGAACTGGATACCGAACATCGACTGGCTCTTGTCCGGGTCGATCTGACGGTAGCGAATCGCCTGGCCCTCGGGCGTGCTCAGTGCGCCGTTGAGGGCATTATTGGCATGGATCTGCACATATACGTCGAACAACAGGCCATCTGCGGGGGTCATGCCCAGCGCCTGCTGGATGTGCTCCATCGGCACATCGGCGTAGGCCATGGAGTCATTGATCATGCGGCTGGTGTGCTCGATCAGTGCGCCCAAGGTCTGTTGCCGGTCGAACTGCACGCGGTGCGCAACCATGGTGGTGAAGTAGCCGACGCTTTCGTAATAGGCCGGGTCGCTGCGCCCGGAGGCAGAGGTGCCAATCACCAGGTCCTGCAAGTCGCCCACTTTGTGCAGGGCCAGGGCGATGGCGCTATAGACCACGCCGAACAGCGACGCGTTGTGCTGCCGGGCAAAGCCGTAGAGGCCGTCGATCAGCGCCTGTGACGGGCAAATCTCGAACCACTCGGCACGGGTGCTGGCCTCGCCGTTCGCCACTGCGGTCGGCGCGCCGATGGTGGGCAGGGTCAACCCCGGGGTGGCGGGACGCAGCATGTCGGTCCAGTACGCCAGGTGCCGTTGATCGATGCCCCGGGCCTGCTCGCGCTGCGCATACTCATGGAACGAACGCGCCGGGGTCGCCCAGGTCGGCGCCCGACCGGCAGCACGGGCCAGGTACGCCTGGGCCAGCTCTTCCATGATCACGTTCAGCGACCATTCGTCGATTGCCATGTGGTGAACCAGCAGTGACAAGGTCTGGCGCCCATGCTGCGGGTCGCGGAAGAAACGCACACGCATCGGAAGCTCGCGAGCCAGGTCGAAGCGGTAACCTGCCTCGCTGGCCAGCGAGGCGCCTTCGCCTTCGCCGCTCGGCCAGAACCACTTGTAGTTCGCCAACCCAGCCAACGGCACCATGCGCTGGTAAGCCTGGTCAGCATCGAAGTGGAAAGTGGTGCGCAGGCTGGCGTGGCGCTCGACCAGGTCGGCGAAGGCCCGCTCGAACAGCACCTCGTCGACCTCGTCGAGGAAGTCCATGGCGAACGGCAGGTTGAAGATAGTGCCGAAGTCGAAGGCGGCATAGGTGCGCCCAAGGGAGGCCTGGGCCAGGGCGAAAGGTGCCGTCTGCAGCTCCGGTGCCTGCTCGGGCGCGCTCGCCGCACCTGCCGCTTGCACCTGCGCCCGCGCCGCCAGGGCCCGGGCCGTCGGCGCACTGAAGAAATCGTTGAATTGCAGCCCGATGCCGTGGTTGCCCAACAGCTTGCCGATAATGCGGGTGGCCAGCAGCGAGTGGCCGCCGAAATCGAAGAAGTCGTCGTCCACGGTCATGCCGGGCTCGGCCAGGGCAGTGCGGAACTCGCCGAGAATGACTGCGGCAATATCGTTGCCAGTGCCCGGTACCGCAGCGACAGGCTCGGGGGCGCCGCCGGCACCCTGGCGCCAGGGCAGGTGTGGCGCGCCGAGCGGTCGGCCGGCATAGGCATCCATGACCAGGCGGTAGAGGTCATCCTCGCGACAAGTCTGGTCGAGCACCTGATGAAGGACGAAAGCCAGTATCAACGTCTGGCCGTTGTACAGCACCAGGGCGTTGAACGGCGGTTGCTGTTCAGCATCCCACGGCAGGTTCTGCAAGGTTTGCAAGCGCGCTTCGGCCTGGGCATCGCTTTCGACCGGCGAGACGCTGACGCAAGCACGCCAGTCACTGCCGCTCACCTTGTGCAGTTCGCCGTCATCGTTGAAGCGATAGCGGGCATTGAGTGCTGGCAGTTGGCTGACAACTGCCTGCAACGCCTGTTCGAGCCGGGCCAGATCAAGGCCGTCGGCGAAACGCCAGGCGCTGAAGTGCCTGAATGCCTGGTCCGGATATTGTTGCTGCGTGAGCCATACATGCTCTTCAAAACCACTGACAGAAAGCTGCGCGGCAGCCTCTGGATTTCGTTCCATCATGGAAAATCCCGCCTTAACGAACAAGACAACAGATGGAAAGGACGGCCTGGATACCGACGCCCCTTCCTCGATCCGGTGATGGCACCCGTCTGGACCGGGTGCCAAGGTAATAGCCGCCCTGAGCGCGTTGCATGGTCTAGAGGAACCCCGTATGCTCTGAATATTAATCATAACTATTCTCATTAGTCAAAACAGGGCATTGCCAGCATTCAGGGAGAAGTGTGGTGAACAACGGACCGTTCACGCTCGAGCAGCAATTGGGCCAGTTGTATGTCGAACATCACAGTTGGCTGTACAGCCTGCTGCGGCGCAGGCTGGGAAACTCGTTCGATGCAGCCGACCTCGTCCACGATGTCTATCTCAAACTGCTCAAGCGCGGCAGTGTTCCCGCCGCCGAGGTCAGCCGCTGCTACCTCACGCAGATCGCCAAGGGGCTGGTGATTGATCTCTATCGTCGACGCCGAGTCGAATCCGGACACCTCAATGGCCTCAAGGAACAGAGCGAACCGCTGGCCCCCTCGGAGGAAGCCCGCGCCCTGCTCCTGGAAACCCTGACTCAGATCGAGGCCGCCCTCCATGCCCAGCCTGCCAAGGCTCGCCAGGCCCTGTTGATGTACAAGCTCAACGGCATGGCGCAGCGCGATATCGCCAGCGAACTGCAGGTGTCGGTGTCATCTGTCGAGAAATACATCGCTTCGGGGTTGCGTGCCTGCGTCCCGTTCGCCTCCTCAAGCGGCGCGTGATCATCCACACGCTGTTTGAGGAATTCAGCTCGCCATGCGGAATACCCGGTATGCACAGTGCGAAACGCCAGGCGACAAGGACATCAGGCACGCCCAACGGGCAGCCTGCCGTAGTCATTTCAGGAGATTCAATGAGCGCCAACGATGCAAGCGAGGCAACCCCAACCCCCAGCGGCACGGTAGCGCAGGTGCTGCGGCCGATCCGCAAACGCCTGATCATCGCCGGGACCTTGGCCGCCGTCGGTAGCATGCTGACCCTGGTGCCACTGGCTGGCATCGCCCATGTCGCCCAACTGGTGCTTGCACCACAGGCCGCCGACAACTGGGCCCAGGTCCAGGCCAACGTCTGGCAGGTAGCAGGGCTCAGCCTGCTGAGCCTGCTGCTCGGGATGCTGCTGGTGTCCCTTGGCGAGAGCCTCGCACACCTGGCCGACAACCACATCACCCGCCACCTGCGTCGGGCCATCACCCGGCGCCTGGCCCGGGTGCCGCTGGGCTGGTTCTCCAGCCGCGCCTCCGGCGAGGTCAAGCAGGTGATGCAGGACGATGTTGCCACCCTGCATAGCCTCACCGCGCACTTCTACACCACCGTGGGGCGCTGTTTCGGCGCGGTAGCGATCTCGACGTTGTACCTGTTCGCCATGGACTGGCGCATGGCGCTGGTCTCGCTGTTGCCCTTCCCGCTGTTCCTGCTGTTTTTCCGCCGCGCTACCAAGGCCAGTGGCAAGAACCTGCAGGCGTTCGGCGCCGGCATGGCGCGGATCAACAATGCAGTGGTCGAATTCATCAACGGCACCCCGGTGGTCAAGGCGTTCGGCATTGAGGGCAAGGCCCACGGCAGCTACCGCGAGGCGGTGGATGCCTTCGCCACAGCCTTCACCGACTTCACCCGGCCGCTGGTCAGCGGCATTGCCAACGCCCACGCCATGCTGACCCCGGTGGCAGTGCTGGGGGTGGTGCTGGGCTTCGGTACGCTGTTCTGCGCCCTGGGCTGGATCGCCCCAGCGGGCCTGCTGCCGTTCGCCCTGGTCGCCCCCGGCCTGTGCGCCCCGTTGCTGTTGCTCAGCTACGTGATGCATGACCTGCAACACGCCACCGGCGCGGCGCAACGGCTGCACGCCCTGCTTCAGACCCCGGTGCTCGAGACCTTGCCAGGCGGTCCGGCACGCCTGGCGGCCGACGCACCGATCCATGTCGAGCACCTGGTCTACGGCTACGATGGCCAGGCCCCGGTGCTCGACGACATCAGCTTTACCCTCGAGCCTGGCACGGTCACTGCCATTGTCGGCGCGTCCGGAGCCGGCAAGTCGACCCTGGCCCGCCTGCTGTTACGGTTCTTCGACCCCTGCGCCGGGCGCATCTGCATCGGCAATACCGATCTGCGCCAGATCGACAGCCGCCAGCTCTATCGCCATATCGGCTTCGTGCTGCAGGACGTACGCCTGGTCCACGCCAGCCTGCGCGACAACATCGCCCTCGGCCGGCCTTCGGCCAGCCAGCAGGAGATCGAGCATGCCGCACGCCTGGCCAACATCCATTCACGCATCCTGGCGCTACCACGCGGCTACGACTCGGTCATCGGCGAGGATGCGCAGCTTTCCGGTGGCGAGCTGCAGCGGGTGAGTATCGCCCGTGCCGTACTGCTCGATCCGCCGGTGCTGGTGCTGGACGAAGCCACCGCCGCCGCCGATGCCGAGAACGAGGTGCAGATCCAGCAGGCACTGTCCCGTTTCGCCAAGGGCCGCACTGTGCTGGTAATCGCCCATCGCCTGGACACGGTGATGCACGCTGACCGGATCATCGTCCTCGACAACGGCCACATCCGCGAACAAGGCAGTCACCACCAGCTGCTCGCCCGCAATGACCACTATGCCCGCCTGTGGGCACTGGGTGGCTATCAACAGGCCATGCAAGAGGCGCAAGCACCATGCTGAACACCTTCAACCGATTGCTCGGCAACGACGCCGGGATCTTTCGCCGCTACCTTGGCATGACGCTGGTCTACGGCCTGCTCTGCGGGTTGAGCATCGTCTCGGTGCTGCCGGTGCTGGCCAGCCTGCTGGCCAATGACCTCCCTGCCGCCAGCCGTTGGCTGATTCCGCTGGTACTGGGCGTGGTGCTCTGCTGGGCACTGCGCCGGCGCGTCGAACGGGCGGGTATCCGGGTTGGCGTCGCCGTGCTGCAGCAGGGCCGCCATCGCCTTGGTGACCATGTCGCGCAACTGCCGGTGGGCTGGTTTGACGCGCACAACACAGCACGCCTGAGCCATGTGACTGCCGAGGGCATGATGGCCCTGGCGCAATTGCCGGCCCATGTGTTCACCCCGCTGATTACCGGCCTGGTGACTCCACTGGTGGTAGTGGCGGCCCTGTTCGCCCTTGACCTCAGGATGGGCCTGATCGCGCTGCTCGCCCTGCCGCTGTTGCTGGCGGTGCTGGTACTGACGGCTCGCCTGGGCCAGCGCGCCGACGATCGCTACCACGCCAGTACCGCCCAAGCCAGCCAGCGCATGGTCGAGTTTGCCCAGGCGCAATCTGTGCTGCGCGCGTTCAATGGCGAGGACGGCGGCAGCCACTTTCTTGAGCAGGCCATTACCGACCAGCAGCAGGCCGCGCGCCGCTTGATCCATGTTTCGGCGATGTCGGTGGTGGTCAATACCTGGGCGGTCCAGGCAGTGTTCGCCACACTACTGGGTGCCGCATTGCTGTGGCTCGGCCATCTGGTCGGGCAGCCCCTGGCGCCCGCCGCGCTGGTCCCGTTGGTGCTGACCTTGCTGCTACTGAGCCGCTTCGTCGACCCATTGCTGGAGGTGGCCAGCTACAGCGAAGTGTTGCGCGGCGCGCGCAGCCAGCTGACGACGGTTCGCGAGCTGTTCGCGGTGCAGCCGATGCCACAGGCACAGGCTCCGCAGGAGCCCGCCGACGGTTCGGTGGAATTGCACGAGGTCAGCTTCCGTTATGCCGAGAACCAGCCCGAGACCCTGCGCAAGATCTGCCTGCGCGTAGAGCCGGGCAGCATGACCGCGCTGGTCGGCGCCTCCGGCTCGGGCAAGACTACGCTGATGCGCCTGATCGCCCGTTTCTTCGATGTCAGCCAGGGTAGCGTACGGGTCGGTGGCGTCGACGTGCGGCAGATCGGCGCCGGCCGGCTGGCGGCACAAATCAGCCAGATTTTCCAGGATGCCTACCTGTTCCAGGGCAGCATTGCCGACAACATCCGCGTCGGCAAGCCCGATGCCAGCGAAGCCGAGGTCCTGGCAGCGGCACGCGAGGCCGGGGTCATGGAAATGCTGGAGCGCCTGCCCGAAGGGCTCGACACCCAGGTCGGCGAAGGCGGCACGCGGCTGTCCGGTGGGGAGCGCCAGCGCATTTCCATCGCCCGGGCGCTGATCAAGGACGCGCCGATCCTGTTGGTCGACGAGGCCACCGCCGCGCTCGACGCCGAAAACCAGGTCGCGATCAGCGAGGCGCTGGCGCGGCTGCGCGGCAAGCGCACGGTGATCGTGATCGCCCACCAGCTGTCGACGGTGGCCATGGCCGACCAGGTCGTGGTGCTCGACCAAGGCCAGATCAGCCAGCAGGGGTCCCCTGCCCGGCTCGCTCAGGCGCCAGGCCTTTACGCCCACTTCCTGGCCCAGCGCCGCGCCGCCAAGGGCTGGCGGATCGCCGCACAATCGGTCAGCGAGGACAGTGTTTGAACCGCGTCGTGCTGCCCCTGTTGCTTGTGCTGCTGTGCGGCCTGTCGCTGACGGTCGGTGTCAGCCAGATTTCCTGGTCAGCGCTGCTGGCCTTGTCCGACGAAGCCTGGCTGACCCTGACCGCCAGCCGCTTACCGCGCCTGGCGGCGCTGGTGCTCACCGGCGTAGGCCTGGCGGTATGCGGGGTGATCCTCCAGCAGATCGTACGCAACCGCTTCGTCGAACCTGCCACCAGCGGCGGGCTCGACGCAGCCAAGCTGGGCATACTCATCGCCGTCACCACGCTGCCTGCGGCGAGCACCACCAGCAAGATGCTGTTTGCCCTGGCCTTCTGCTTCATCGCCAGCCTGCTGTACGTGGCAATCATCCGCCGCATCCGCTTCAAGAATACCGTTCTGGTGCCGGTGATCGGCCTGATGTATGGCAGCGTGCTCAGCGCCTTCGCCGAGTTTTACGCCTACCGGCATAATTTTCTGCAAAGCATGCAGGCCTGGCTGCTGGGGGACTTTTCGCGAATCGTCCAGGGCAACTACGAGATCATCTACCTGGTCCTGCCAGTCGTCGCCCTCACCTACCTGTTCGCCCAGCGCTTCACCGTGCTCGGCATGGGCGAGGGAACGGCCAGCAGCCTGGGGCTGAACTACAGCGCCCACGCTGCGATCGGCCTGATACTGGTGGCGGTCACCGTATCGGTCACGGTAATCACCGTCGGCGCAATCCCCTTCGTCGGGCTGGTGATACCCAATCTGGTGGCGCTGCGCTACGGCGAGAACCTGGCCCGTACCCTGCCCATCGTGGCCTTGGGCGGCGCCTCGCTGCTGCTGGCCTGCGACATTCTCGGACGCCTGCTGATCTACCCCTTCGAAGTGCCCATCGGTCTCACCGCCGGCAGCGTCGGCGGCGTGTTGTTCCTTATCCTGCTGATCAGGCAATTCCGATGAACAGATTGCTTGTGCGTTACGGCATCTGGCTGCTGGCTGCGCTGCTGGCCATGGGCTTCGTGCTGCTGGGCTCGAGCCTGGATTTTGACTATGTCATTCCCAAGCGCCTGAACCGTCTGGCGGCAATGATCATTGCCGGGGTTTGCGTGGCCTATGCCTCGGTGATCTTCCAGACCATCGCCGGCAACCGCATCCTGACCCCGGCGATCATGGGTTACGAAGCGGTCTACCTGCTGTTCCAGGCCCTGCTGATCCTGCTGCTGGGCACGCAGAGCCTGGTGCTGCTGGGGCGTCATGCCAATGTCGCGCTGTCGATTGCGCTGATGCTCGGCTACTCCTGGTGGCTGCACCGCTGGTTGCAGCGCGACGGGCGCAACAACGTCTACCTGCTGCTGTTGCTCGGGCTGGTGCTGAGCATGGTGATGACCACGGTTACCCAGTTCATCCAACTGAAGATAAGCCCCGGCGAGTTCTCGATCCTGCAAGGCTTCAACTACGCCTCTTTCAACAAGGCCCAGCCGACACAGGTGCTGTATTCGGGCCTGCTGACAGGCGCGGTCTGCCTGGTGATCCAGCGCCTGCTACCAACCCTTGACGTACTGGCGTTAGGCCGCGACCAGGCGCAGTCCCTGGGCATCGATTATCTGGCCAGCGTGCGCCTGCAACTGGCGCTGATCGCCGTGTTGGTAGCGCTGTCCACCAGCCTGGTCGGGCCGACCGCGTTCATGGGCGTGTTCGTTGCCAACATCAGCTACGCCCTGGCGCGCACCGCCCGCCACCGGGTGACGCTGCCGATGGCCAGCGCCATCGCGATCATCCTGTTCATCGTCAGCCAGTACCTGGTCGAGCAGTTGTTCAACTACAACACCTCCGTCAGCATCCTGATCAACCTGGTGTGTGGCCTGTACTTCCTCACGCTTATGGTTCGCACACGAGGCACCGCATGATCTCCCTACGCCATGTCCACAAGACCTACGGCAACAAGCCGGTGCTGACCGATGTCAGCGTGCGCTTCCCGCGTGGCCAGATAACCTCGCTGATCGGCCCCAATGGCGCAGGCAAGACCACCTTGCTGATGTTGATGGCGCGCCTGCAGGCTCCTGGCCAGGGTGAGCTCAGCCTCGACGGCGAGCCGCTGGCCGCGATCCCGCTACGCGACTACGCCAAGCGCGTGGCCACCATGCGCCAGGCACCGGAATTCAACTTGCGCCTGACCCTGGAAGAACTGGTGGCATTCGGCCGTTTCCCCTACAGCCGCGGCACCCTGACCCGCGAAGACCGGCAGGCCATCGACGACGCCATTGCCTTCCTCGCGCTGCAACCGCTGCGCCAGGCCTATATCGACGAACTCAGCGGCGGCCAGCGGCAGATGGCGTTCCTGGCAATGACCATCGCCCAGCAGACCGACTACCTGCTGCTCGACGAGCCGTTGAACAACCTCGACATGAAACACGCGGTGATGATCATGCGGGCACTGCGCCGGCTGTGCGACGAACAAGGCCGCACGGTGATCATGGTGGTCCATGACATCAACTTCGCCGCCAACTATTCCGACCACATCGTCGCCATGAAACGCGGCGCCGTGCACTGCAGCGGGCCGGTAGACGAGGTGGTCAACGCCGTGCGCCTGGCCGAGCTGTTCGACCTCGAGTTCGAGATCCTGCGCAGCGAACAGGGCTTCGTCTGCAATTACTTCAACCCAACCACGTCAAGGGAGCTGATATGACCGCGGGCAACCGTAATACCCTGGCCGTTGCGCTGCTGGCCATCGCCGCCGCGCTACAAGGCTGTGACCAAACCAAGGCGACCAACGACGCGCCGCAGCCGGCTGCAACTGCGGTCGCAGCCAGCTACCAGCCGATCTCGATCAAGCACCCGCTAGGCACCACCGAGATCGACAAGCTTCCCAACCGCGTGGTGGCCTTCGACATGAGCGAGCTGGACAGCCTCGATCAGCTTGGCGCGCCGGTGGTGGGTATGGCCAAGGACTACGTGGTCGACTTCCTCGGCCACTACCGCGACAACCCGGACGTCGCCGACGTCGGTACCACCATCCAGCCCAACCTAGAGCGCCTGCACGCGCTCAAGCCCGACCTGATCCTGATCTCGCCGCTGCAGGCACAAAGTTACGCCGAGCTGAACCAGATCGCGCCGACCCTGTACGACGACCTGGACCTGACCAACAAGAACGGCAATTACCTGGAGACCGCCAAGCAACACCTGAGGGTGCTCGGGCGGGTGCTCGGCAAGGAGGATCTGGCGCAAGAGAAGATCGACCACATGCAGGCCAAGATCGAGCAGACCCGCAAGGTCACCGAAGGCCGTCCGGAAAAGGCGCTGATCGTGCTGCACAACAACGGCTCGTTCACCTCCTACGGGGTGCAGTCGCGTTACGGCTTCATCTTCGACACCCTGGGCGTCAAGCCGGCCAGCGCCGACATCGCTACCGGCCTGCATGGCCAACCGATCTCCAATGAGTTCATCCAGCAGGCCGATCCGGACATCCTCTTCGTCATCGACCGCACCGCCGTGATGGAGCGCCGTGCCCAGCTCGACCTCGCCAGCCTGGACAACCCGTTACTGCGCAAGACCAAGGCCTGGCACAACGGCCGGGTGATCTTCGTGGATGCCCAGACCTGGTATTTGTGCACCGCCAGTGTGACCTGCCTGGACCGCATGGCAGACGAGGTGATACGCGGCTACCAAGGCTGAGCCACAGCCCCGACCGAGGAGGTGAGGCCGTCGCCTGGCACGGGCGACGGCTTCATTCTTAAATGCTAATGATTTTTATTGAGGATTTTTTTTGCTGGCGCGGAAACCTTTGTGAATACCTTCACTCATCCTGCGCATCGAAAGGAATCCAGCATGTCGGAACGCTGTTCGCCACAGCGCGTTCGCCCCGTGTCACAACGGGCGGCGTCGCACTTTCAGTTCAACCGCACCTTCACTGCCGTGCATATGGCCCTGTTACTGGGCCTGGGCGGTAGCGCTGTAGCCGCAGAGCCAGCCGACAAAGCACAGGAGACGACCGGACAGGCACGCCAGGAAGCTGCCACCGGAAAGCTGGAGCTGAGCGAAACCATGGTCGAGGGCAAACTCGACAAAGCCGCACTGCCGCCGGTGTATGCCGGTGGCCAAGTGGCCACCGGCGGGCGCGTAGGCCTGCTGGGCAACAAGGACTTCATGGACACCCCGTTCAGCACCATCAGCTACACCGACAAGTACATCGAAGACATTCAGGCCCAGAACATCACCGACATCATCGCCGCCACCGACCCCACGGTGTTCAGCAACGGGCTGTCCGGAACCTACAGCGAGAACTATTCGATCCGCGGCTTCGCCTCCAACATCAACGACGTCAGCATCGGCGGGCTGTACGGCATGGCGCCCTACTACCGCATCTCGCCCGAGATGTTCGAGCGCGTCGAGGTACTCAAAGGCCCATCCGCGTTGCTCAACGGCATGCCACCCGGAGGCTCGGTGGCGGGTAGCATCAACCTGGTGCCCAAGCGCGCCGGGGCCGATCCGTTGACCCGAGTCACCACCACTTACATGTCCGATGCACAACTGGGCGGGCATTTGGACGTCGGCCGGCGTTTCGGCGACGAGCAGCAGCTTGGTGTACGTTTCAACAGCGTCTACCGGGATGGCGACACTGCCACCGACCACCAGCAGATGAAGGTCCAGCTCAATTCCCTCGGCCTGGACTGGCAGGGTGAGCGCGCGCGACTGTCGGCCGACCTTTACCAGAGCGAAGACCGCGTCAAAGCTCAGAACCGGGGCATCGGCATCGACCGGGGCGTGCCGGTGCCCCGTCCACCGAAGTCCGACACTTTGCTCAACCCCGACTGGGGCTATGTGCAGACCCGCGACAAAGGCGCGATCGTGCGCGGCGAGTACGACCTCAACGACGCGATTACCGCCTATGCGGCGGCGGGCACCAGCCGCACCGACTACGCCTACAATGGCGCGATCTCGTCCAAGGTGATCAACACCGCCGGCGACTTCGAGACGACCATGGGCCAGTTGAAGATCGACCTGGAAAAGACCTCGGGCGAAGCCGGCCTCCGGGGCAATATGGACACCTTCGGCATCGGTCACCAGTGGTCGCTCAACGCCACCCACTACTCCGACAAGGAGAAGGACTACGGCCGCCGCTCCGTACCCGGGGCTGACTGGGTGACCAACATCTACAATCCGGTCTGGGGCCCGAAGGCACCGGAAAGCTGGCCGGCGATCCTGCACACTGAAACGCGTCTGAGCAGCTACGGGCTTGCCGATACCCTGTCGTTCCTCGACGAGCGTCTGCAGGTGACCCTTGGTGTGCGCCGACAGCAGGTGCTCACCGATACTTTCAGTGTCAGCACTGGTGCGCGCACCTCCCGCTACGACGAAAGCGCCACCACTCCGGCAGCCGCCGTGCTGGTCAAGCTGACCGACGAGGTGTCGCTGTACGCCAACTACATCGAGGGCCTGAGCAAGGGCGCCAGCGCACCGATAAGCGCCGCCAACGCCGGGGAGGTGTTCGCGCCGTACAAGTCCAAGCAGAAAGAAGTCGGGGTCAAGCTCGACCTGGGCGACTTCGCCCATACCGTCAGCCTTTACCAGATCGAGCGGCCCAGCAGCTACACCGACCCAGCCACCAACATTTTCTCGTTCGGCGGCGAGCAGCGTAACCGAGGCATCGAATGGAGCTTCTTCGGCACCCCGCTCACCGACGTACGCCTGATGGGCGGCGTGGCCCGGGTCGACCCCAAGCTGACCAAAACCGCAGGTGGCGTCAACGATGGCAAGATCGCCACGGGTCAGCCGAAGCTGCAAGGCAAGCTGGGCGTGGAATGGGACACACCGATGCTCGAAGGCCTCACCCTGACTGCCAACGCCAGTGCCGTGTCCAAGCAGTACATCAGCGCCGACAACAGCCAATCAATCCCCGGCTACACCATCTACGATGTGGGCGCGCGGTATGCGTTGCAGGTCGCCGACCACCCGGTGACTTTGCGTGGCACGGTGAATAACGTGACCAACAAGGCCTATTGGGGCATGCCGCTGCTGTCCAGCCTTGGCCTGGGCGCGCCACGCACCGTGCAGCTCTCCGCCAGCGTGGACTTCTGAACCACCGGCGAAAAGATTCGATCGGCTAAGGTCACAGAGGGGACCGCAGACAGAGCAACGGCAGCCAGGGAAGGCGTTGAGACAAAGGGGGCCAGCAGCGGCCCCCTTTGTTAGCGACAGATTTAATCACGGAGCGACAGTGTTAATTCTCAGGAACCAGCAAAGCGCCCCAGGTTCCGACTTACTCGACCGTAACCGACTTGGCCAGGTTACGCGGCTGGTCCACGTCGGTGCCCTTGAGCACGGCTACGTAGTACGACAGCAGCTGCAGCGGAATGGTGTACAGGATCGGCGCCAGGGCGTCGGCGATGTGCGGCACCTTGATCACGTGGGTACCTTCGCCATTGGTCATGCCGGCCTGCTCGTCGGCGAACACCACCAGCTCGCCACCACGGGCACGCACTTCCTGCAGGTTGGACTTCAGCTTCTCCAACAGTTCGTTGTTCGGCGCAACGGTAACCACTGGCATGTCGTTGTCCACCAGCGCCAGCGGGCCGTGCTTCAGCTCGCCTGCCGGGTAGGCTTCGGCGTGGATGTAGGAGATTTCCTTGAGCTTGAGTGCACCTTCCATCGCCACCGGGTACTGCGCACCACGGCCGAGGAACAGGGTGTGGTGCTTGTCGGCGAACAGCTCGGCAATTTTTTCGACCGTGGCATCCATGGCCAGTGCTTCGCCCAGGCGGGCCGGCAGGCAGCGCAGTTCTTCAACCAGCTCGGCTTCGACGCCAACTTCCAGGGTACCGCGTACCTGGCCCAAAGCCAGGGTCAGCAGCATCAGCGAAACCAGCTGGGTGGTGAAGGCCTTGGTCGAGGCCACGCCAATTTCCGGACCGGCCAGGGTCAGCAGGGTCAGGTCCGACTCACGCACCAGCGAGCTGATACCGACGTTGCAGATCGCCAGGCTGCCGAGGAAGCCCAGTTCCTTGGCATTGCGCAGCGCGGCCAGGGTGTCGGCGGTTTCGCCAGACTGCGAGATGGAGACGAACAGGGTGTCCGGCTGCACCACCACCTTGCGGTAACGGAACTCACTGGCCACTTCCACCTGACACGGGATGCCAGCCAGGCCTTCCAGCCAGTAACGGGCGACCATGCCGGCGTGGTAGCTGGTACCGCAGGCAACGATCTGCACGTTGCGCACCTTGGCGAACAGTTCGGCAGCCTTCGGGCCAAAGGCCTGGACCATCACATTGTCCTTGCCCAGGCGGCCTTCCAGGGTGCGCTGCACCACGCTTGGCTGCTCGTGGATTTCCTTGAGCATGAAGTGACGGTAAGCGCCCTTGTCGGCGGCTTCGGCACCTTCGTGGTACTGCACGGTTTCACGCTGGACCTTGTGGCCGTCCTGGTCCCAGATGGAGACCTGGTCACGGCGGATTTCGGCGATGTCGCCTTCTTCCAGGTACATGAAGCGGTCAGTGACCTGGCGCAGGGCCAGCTGGTCGGAAGCCAGGAAGTTCTCACCCAGGCCCAGGCCGATGACCAGCGGGCTGCCGCTACGTGCGGCAACCAGGCGGTCAGGCTGCTTGGCGCTGATCAGCGCCAGCCCATAAGCGCCATGCAGGCGCTTCACCGCCGCCTTCAGGGCATCGGTCAGGTCCGGGATGCTCTTCAGCGTGTGGTGGATCAGGTGGACGATGACTTCGGTATCGGTCTGCGAAGTGAATACATAGCCAAGGCCCTTCAGCTCTTCGCGCAGTTCTTCGTGGTTCTCGATGATGCCGTTGTGCACCACAGCCACTTCACTTTCCGAGAAGTGCGGGTGAGCGTTGCCTTCGGTCGGCGCACCGTGGGTGGCCCAACGGGTGTGGGCGATGCCCAGCTGGCCAGCCAGTGGCTCGGCGGCAACAGCGGCTTCCAGCTCGCTGACCTTGCCGATACGGCGGCGGCGCTGCAGTTCACCGTTCTGGGTTAGGACAGCCAGGCCGGCGCTGTCGTACCCACGGTACTCAAGACGCTTGAGGCCTTCGATCAAGATGGCTGTGATGTTGCGCTCGGCGACGGCACCAACGATTCCACACATGGTTTATTGCTCCTGGCTGATCGCGGCGCAGATCAGGTTGATGCCGCGGGCTTGAATTTGTTCGCGTGCCGCTGCGGGCAAGCGTTCGTCCGTAATAAGGGTGTGCACGCTGCCCCAGGGCAGCTCGAGGTTGGGGATCTTGCGCCCTACCTTGTCCGATTCGACCATAACGATCACTTCACGGGCGACTTCGGCCATGACCCGGCTCAGCCCGAGAAGTTCGTTGAAGGTGGTGGTGCCGCGGTCGAGGTCGATACCGTCAGCGCCGATGAACAGCTGGTCGAAATCGTAGGAGCGCAACACCTGCTCGGCCACCTGGCCCTGGAACGACTCGGAATGCGGGTCCCAGGTGCCACCGGTCATCAGCAGCACCGGCTCGTGTTCAAGATCGCAGATGGCGCGGGCGACGTTCATCGAATTGGTCATCACCACCAGGCCAGGCTGGCGCCCCAGTTCGGGGATCATGGCTGCCGTGGTGCTGCCGCTGTCGATGATGATGCGCGCATGTTCGCGGATACGCGCTACGGCGGCGCGGGCAATGGCCTTTTTATAGGAAGACACAGGCTGGGCGGGCTCACCGAGCAGCTCCTGTGGCACCGGGACAGCGCCACCGTAGCGCCGCAGCAACAGGCCATTGGTTTCGAGGGCAGCGAGGTCCTTGCGGATGGTGACTTCCGAGGTTGCGAAACGCTTGGCCAAAGCGTCCACACTCACCTCGCCCTGCTCACTGAGCAAAGCCAGGATGTTGTGCCGCCGCTGCGGGGTGTTTCGTTTCGACATGAGCGCTTAAGTTTCGATTCGAAAGATAATGGTGGCAATCAAAACCTAAGATGAGCGATTCGTCAAGCTGTGGATAAATCCCAATGGAAAATGGGCACCCTGTGGGAGCGGGTTCACCCGCGAAGAATCCAACGCGATGGGATGGCACCGGCTTCGCCGGTGTTCGCGGCTGAAGCCGCTCCCACAGGGATCGTGCCAGCCCTTAGAGATGATTCGCCCACAAAAAAGCCGACTTATTCACATAAGTCGGCTTTCGATCGAAACAGCTGTGTATAACTCAGCTCTTCTTGATTTTCTCTGGCCGCTTCCAACCCGAGATGTTGCGCTGGCGTGCGCGGGCCACGGCCAGGTCGCCAGCCTCAACGGTCTGGGTAATGGTCGAACCGGCTGCGGTGGTCGCACCCGCCATGATTTCCACAGGCGCTACCAACGAGTTGTTCGAGCCAATGAACACGTCCTCGCCCATCACGGTCTTGAACTTGTTGGCGCCATCATAGTTGCAGGTGATGGTGCCAGCACCGATGTTGGTGCGAGCGCCGATTTCGGCATCGCCCAGGTAGGTCAGGTGGCCGGCCTTGGCACCTTCCCCGAGGTGGGCGTTTTTCAGTTCGACGAAGTTACCCACATGGGCCTTGGCGTCCAGCACGCTGCCTGGGCGCAGGCGGGCGAACGGGCCGGCATCGCTGCCCTCGCCCATCACGGCGCCTTCCAGGTGGCTGTTGGCCTTGACCACTGCGCCTTTGCGCAGGGTGGTGTTCTTGATCACGCAGTTAGGGCCAATCTGCACATCGTCCTCGATGACCACCTTGCCTTCGAGAATCACGTTGATGTCGATCAGCACGTCACGGCCAACAGTCACTTCACCGCGTACATCGAAGCGCGCCGGGTCGCGCAGGGTCACACCCTGGGCCATCAGGCGGCGGCCTTCACGCAACTGGTAGTGGCGCTCCAGTTCGGACAGCTGGCGACGGTCGTTGGCGCCTTGCACTTCCATCGGGTCGTGCGGCTGTTCGGTAGCCACCACCAGGCCATCGGCCACTGCCATGGCGATGACGTCGGTCAGGTAATACTCGCCCTGGGCGTTATTGTTCGACAGTCGGCCCATCCAGTCGGCCAGGCGCGCGGCAGGCAGGGCCAGGATACCGGTGTTGCCTTCCTTGATCGCTTTCTGCGCATCGTTGGCGTCCTTGTGCTCAACGATGGCGGTCACCTTGCCCTGCTCGTCACGCACGATGCGGCCATAGCCGGTCGGGTCGTCGAGGGTCACCGTGAGCAGGCCCAGCTGCTGCTCGTTGGCCTTGGCCAGCAGACGCTGCAGGGTCTCTACTTCGATCAACGGCACGTCGCCGTACAGCACCAGCACGGTGTCGGCGGTCAAGGCCGGCAATGCCTGGGCAACCGCATGGCCGGTACCCAGCTGCTTGTCCTGCATGACGAAGTTCAGGTCGTCAGCGGCAAGGCGCTCGCGAACCAGCTCGGCACCATGGCCAATGACCACGTGAATACCTTGCGGCTGCAACTGGCGCGCGCTGTGGATAACATGGCCGAGCATGGAGTTGCCGGCTACCGGGTGCAGCACCTTGGGCAGCGCCGAGCGCATGCGGGTGCCTTGGCCGGCGGCGAGAATAACGATATCGAGTGACATTACTGGCTACCAATCCTGGGCGGTCAGTGAAATGACCGGTTTCATAGGTTACAAAAAAAGAAAAAGGGTAGCCGATGGCTACCCTTGTTCTCAATCTACATGAAGCCTGCGGAATTAACCGCCGAACTTCTTGCGGATCTGCTGGACGGTACGCAGCTGGGCTGCGGCCTCGGCCAGACGTGCGGATGCGGCACTGTAGTCGAAATCCGCGCCTTTCTCATGCAGGGCCTTCTCAGCTGCCTTGACGGCATCCTGAGCGGAGGCTTCGTCCAGGTCGGCTGCACGCTGCACGGTGTCGGCGAGAACCTTGACCATGTTCGGCTGCACTTCCAGGAAGCCACCGGAGATGTAGAACACCTCGCGCTCGCCGCCCTGCTTGGTCAGCGTGATCGGACCTGGCTTCAGATTGGTGATCAGCGGCGCGTGGCCTGGAGCGATACCCAGATCGCCCAGGTTGCCGTGCGCAACCACCATCTCGACCAGACCGGAGAAGATTTCTCCTTCCGCGCTGACGATATCGCAATGGACTGTCATAGCCATCTGCTTGCCTCAACCTGATTAGCGCCCCTTTCGGGGCGCCGGGATTACAGTTTCTTGGCTTTCTCGATCGCTTCGTCGATGCTGCCGACCATGTAGAACGCTTGTTCTGGCAGGTGGTCGTAGTCACCTTTGAGGATGCCGCTGAAGCCAGCGATGGTGTCTTTCAGGGAAACGTACTTGCCTGGCGAACCGGTGAAGACTTCGGCCACGAAGAACGGCTGCGACAGGAAGCGCTGGATCTTACGAGCGCGGGCTACCAGTTGCTTGTCGGCTTCGGACAGTTCGTCCATACCCAGGATCGCGATGATGTCTTTCAGCTCTTTGTAGCGCTGCAGAACATACTGAACCTGGCGGGCAGTTTCGTAGTGCTCGTTGCCGATCACGTTCGGGTCCAGCTGGCGCGAAGTCGAGTCCAGTGGATCGACCGCTGGGTAGATACCCAGGGAGGCGATGTCACGGGACAGAACGACGGTGGCGTCCAGGTGGGCGAAGGTGGTGGCTGGCGACGGGTCGGTCAGGTCGTCCGCAGGTACGTATACGGCCTGGATCGAGGTGATCGAACCTTCTTTGGTCGAAGTAATACGCTCTTGCAGAACGCCCATCTCTTCGGCCAGGGTCGGCTGGTAACCTACTGCGGAAGGCATACGGCCCAGCAGTGCGGATACTTCGGTACCGGCCAGGGTGTAACGATAGATGTTGTCGACGAACAGCAGAACGTCGTACCTTCGTCACGGAACTTCTCAGCCATGGTCAGGCCGGTCAGCGCTACGCGCAGACGGTTTCCTGGTGGCTCGTTCATCTGACCGTAGACCAGGGCTACTTTGTCGAGAACGTTGGAGTCCTTCATCTCGTGGTAGAAGTCGTTACCCTCACGAGTACGCTCACCCACACCGGCGAACACGGAATAACCGCTGTGCTCGATGGCGATGTTACGGATCAGTTCCATCATGTTAACGGTCTTGCCGACGCCGGCACCACCGAACAGACCAACCTTACCACCCTTGGCGAACGGGCAAACCAGGTCGATAACCTTGATGCCAGTTTCCAGCAGGTCGTTGCCGCCTGCCTGGTCAGCGAAGGAAGGAGCCTTCTGGTGGATACCACGACGCTCTTCTTCGCCGATCGGGCCGGCTTCGTCGATCGGGTTGCCCAGAACGTCCATAATACGGCCCAGAGTGGCCTTACCAACAGGAACGGAAATGGCAGCGCCGGTGTCGACGACACCCAGACCGCGCTTCAGGCCTTCGGTCGAGCCCATCGCAATGGTACGAACCACGCCGTCGCCCAGCTGCTGCTGAACTTCGAGGGTGGTTTCCGCGCCTTCCACTTTCAGCGCGTTGTAAACACTCGGCACGACGTCACGTGGGAATTCCACGTCGATGACGGCGCCGATGATTTGAACGATACGTCCGCTACTCATAGCTGGATCCTCTGAATATTTGAACCGTTAAACCGCGGCAGCGCCGCCGACGATTTCCGAGATCTCCTGGGTGATCGCAGCCTGACGCGCCTTGTTGTAGACCAGCTGAAGTTCGCTGATCAAATCACCGGCGTTGTCTGTGGCGTTCTTCATGGCGATCATCCGGGCCGCTTGTTCAGCAGCGTTGTTCTCGACCACCGCCTGGTACACCTGCGACTCCACGTAACGCACCATCAAGCCGTCCAGCAGCTCTTTTGCGTCGGGTTCGTACAGGTAATCCCAGTGATGCTTGAGATCTTGATCCGGGGTTGCCACCAACGGTACCAATTGCTCGACCGTCGGTTTTTGGGTCATGGTGTTGATGAACTTGTTCGATACCACCGAGAGGCGATCGATGCGGCCGTCCAGGTAGGCGTCCAGCATCACTTTGACGGAGCCGATCAGATCGTTGATCGATGGCTCTTCGCCCAGGTGGCTGATCGCGGCTACGACGTTGCCGCCAAAGATGCGGAAGAAAGTCGCACCCTTGCTGCCGATCACGCACAGGTCGATTTCCACGCCCTGTTCGCGGTTTTCGTTCATGTCCTTGACCAGGGCCTTGAACAGGTTGGTGTTCAAGCCACCGCACAGACCACGGTCACTGCTCACCACGATATAACCGGCGCGCTTTACAGGGCGCTCGATCATGAACGGGTGGCGGTACTCCGGGTTGGCGTTGGCCAGATGACCGATCACCTGGCGGATACGCTCCGCGTAAGGACGGCTAGCAGCCATGCGCAGTTGTGCCTTGCGCATCTTGCTGACCGCCACTTTTTCCATGGCGCTGGTAATTTTTTGCGTGCTTTTGATGCTCGCAATCTTACTGCGAATCTCTTTTGCGCCTGCCATGTATCACCTATCAGGTTAGCAAGCGGGGGCCGCAGCCCCCGCTGCGGCTTACCAGGTCTGGGTGGCCTTGAACTTCTCGATACCGGCTTTCATGCCAGCGTCGATTTCGTCGTTGAAGTCACCCTTCACGTTGATCTTCGCCATCAGTTCGGCGTGATCACGGTTGAAGTAGGCGATCAGTGCTTGCTCGAAGCTACCGACCTTGGAGACTTCCACGTCAGTCAGGAAACCACGCTCAGCGGCGTACAGCGACAGAGCCATGTCCGCAATGGACATCGGCGCGTACTGCTTCTGCTTCATCAGCTCGGTAACGCGCTGACCATGCTCCAGCTGCTTGCGGGTCGCTTCGTCCAGATCGGAAGCGAACTGGGCGAATGCAGCCAGTTCACGGTACTGAGCCAGAGCGGTACGGATACCACCGGACAGCTTCTTGATGATCTTGGTCTGAGC